>MTKW01003355.1_pt1 | contig 16262 bp, 16 predicted proteins | sample 1042761 | NCBI WGS metagenome assembly MTKW01 (sample SAMN06205366, study PRJNA360243) | anaerobic digester metagenome | biome: Wastewater treatment plant; feature: Anaerobic digester sludge; material: sludge; isolation source: anaerobic digester fed with sludge from wastewater treatment plant ... | reverse complement strand
AAAAATAGCAATTGAGCAGCTTTTTGGATAAAAGGGGCTTGGCATTAATATCCAGCGGGGACAGGTCTTGATTCTTGAATTAGCATAAATCTGTGGAAAAGGGCAAGTGTGGAATTTGAAAAATCTTCATCCACTTCCCCGCCTCATCCCATTAAGGAAGAATGAATATTGTTGCCAGCTTGTTCCAAGGCAGAAAAGGTTAAATTAAAAAATAGTGAGTTGTTGATGTTTAATTTATTTAGAAATCAATTAAAATACCAGAGATGAACCTATTCAACTGAAATTGATTTAAAAAAACCACAGGAGGAAGTGTTTATTTTCGAAAAAGTCAATACCATGAACGATAGCAATAATCAAACTAACCGTTTGGTCTGTTATACCATTGGCCATTCGACCCATGAAATCGCCTTCCTTATCAAGCTTCTTCAAAAGTATGTCATTAATTGGGTGGTGGATGTGAGAAGTATCCCTTATAGCAGACGGAACCCTCAATACAATCGCGAAAACCTTATCCCGTCTCTGAAAAAGGAAGGAATTTTCTATCTTCATTTGGGGAAAGAACTAAGTGTTAACCGGAACGATCCTTCATTATTTACCCACGGTCGAATCGATTTTGACAAACTGATCACAACTGACTATTTTCAAAACGGCATCAACATAGTCATTGACCATATTAAAAAAAGATTGAACATCTCCCTGCTCTGCGCTGAAAAAGATCCCTATCGCTGCCATCGCTTTGTACTGGTCGCTTATGAGCTGACCCAACGGGGAATCGAGGTGAAACATATCCGCGAGGATGGAAGGCTTGAGTCCCAACACCAACTTGAGGAGAAATTGTTGCAGGAATTTGAACCAGGATATGACCAAGGAGATTTATTCCATCCGCCCAAAACCCGCACTCAAGCTTTACTTGACGCATACCGTAAAAGAATCATCCAGATGCTTCAGAGGTAACAAAAACAAAAATATCATGATTCATAGCTTGGTTTTAAATAGTAACCTATAGCAGTTTACGGTTTAATCTGAACATCAAATATTCTGGTTCCACGGATTATCATAGGAAAACAGGCCTGATTGAAAACCTAATATTTCCACATAGCCGTCGGGTATTTAGTCTCCACGTCTCGAACATATACGGTAACTGGATTTTCTTCATGATCACGACCTCATTTTACCTTGACATCTTTAATTTCCCCTAACAATTTTTAGCCTGGTCACTCTTTCGGCAAGTGATTTTTCATTTTGTTCATCGGATAGATTGGGATCCTTAAATTCTCTAAAGGTTTTACAAGGAAGTTGAGAACATTGGCCACAATTATTATATTGGTTATCATTGATGGCACATCGATATAAAGGACAAATTTTGTCCGGCATTTCTTTTGCCCAGAAGGTAGAACCTTTAACTGAATAACAACCTTGGCAATTTGTCTTAAAATATTCACACTCATTACAAATCAAGCCACAAACCGATAATATTTGGTCCATACCATTTTCCCTCCTATTTTATTATATCCAGTCCAGATTATCTTGAGTTCTTTCGTTTCTCAGGTTACCCGTATTCAACGTTGATTTTGGTTCAAACAGCATAACATGAACCTCTTCTTCGGCAACCGGTAGATGTTCAATTCCTTTTGGAATGATGTAAAATTCTCCTTCTTCTAATTGAATATCTTTATTTCTCATTTTTATAACCAGTTTTCCCTTGACTACATAAAACATCTCATCCTCGTTATCATGATGATGCCACACAAATTCCCCTTTTAGTTTTGCGACCTTGATGTATAATTCATTCATTTCTCCTATAATTTTTGGATTCCATAATTGCTCGAATTTTTTCAATTTTTCTTTTACGTTCACTTTATCCATTTCATTTTCTCCTTCCCGCTGAAATCTTCTTTTTCCGCTACAGAATAGATTTTATTCCTTCCTGAAAATATCATCAAACAAATTCTTTCATCGGTCATCCTGAAACCTCACTCTTCGAGGGCCTGAGGATCTTATCAACTCAATCCGTCATTGCGAGACCTCGCTTTTTGAGGTCGTGGCAATCTCATGAGTCATTTTTATTATTTATAAGATCGAGAATTTTTAGAATTGTTGAATCAGAATGAATGGAATACTTATAATGTTCGAGAAAAACACCTTACTCCTCAGAATAACAGAGTGAGTGGATGAGATTCTCAGGTCGCATAGTACGCTCCTCATTGAGTACTGAGGCATGCCTTCCTACAGTAAAACTATGATCTACATTCTTACCGGTTGACATTTTTATTGACAGTTCGTGGACTATTATAAGCTTTTTCCTAAATGATAGGCTTTTTCCAGGTATTCAGGTTTATTTTTTACCTCTCCCCTTAGAGTCACTCCGGGAACGATAATTTTCCCCACTATATTCATTTCTAAGTAGTTTAAACTTGTCTCAAAGAAGTCAATAACCGGATTAACGGCTTTCATGTCTTGCTCTTCAAAGGGGATTACAATAACCGCACATTTACCCTTGATCTTGGGTCGATTTTGAGGACAATTATAATAAACAAAACGATCAATAAAGCCCTTCATTAAAGCAGTTGGTCCATACCAATAAACCGGAGTTCCAAAAACGATAACCTGGCTTTCCAGAATTTTTTGATAAAGGATATTCATATCATCTTGCTTTACACAACTTCCGATTTTCCAACAGGCATGACACCCAATACATTCTTCAATGTGTAAATCGTTGAGAAATACTTGATCTTGCACAAATCCTTGGCTTTCAGCTCCTGATAGAATTTGTGACACCAATACATGAGTATTTCCTTTTTTGCGAGGGCTCCCAATAACTCCCAGAATCTTTTTCATTTCCTTCTCCACCGGTTTAAATTTTTTATTATTCTGTAAACCACAATCTAAGTATTTAATAAATCAAGCTTTTATAAATATTTTTATCTACTGTTAAATCTTAGAATTCTATTGCTTTAATGAGCATCCTTCAAAAATTTATTTATTTTCTTCTTCCAATATATAGAACCAAAATAATAACTAATCAATACTGGTACCGGCTTCAATGGAGGAAGTTCTTCCGCTCAAGAGATCGAGGGTGGTGAAGTGTCAGCTACTAAACTCAGGGTTTTATATACTATTTTTTCCCTTTCCTTAATTTTAATTCTTCATTGTCTTCAACAGCGATTTGATTTAAAATTTCTCTCATTATTTTCGCTTTGGATTTTAAATCTTCTTTACCAACAAGTTTCTCTTGTATTTCTTTTTCTGCCTTTAATAAAGATTCATTTAAGCTTTTAAGTGAAAGCAAGGCTGCTGCAAGACAGAAAAAACTCTTGCAATATCCATCATTGTAATACTTTAATAAGGTCTGGAGAAGGACCATTCTTTTGTTTTGTTGTTCAATAAAAGCAATAATCCCATGTTCCTTTATATAATTCTGGTTTTGGATAACTCTTCTATGGGTAATAAATGAATCAGTTTCTCCAGTTTCTTTATCGAATTTGGAGCAAGGAAAAGCGTTGCATTCACAACAAACTTCTAAGCCTTTTTTCTTCACGCAACAAGTGATAAAAAAACAAGAAGGGTGTTTATTTTCAAAATCAACACCGTAACAACCTGGACATTTTGAAGAACCCTCGGTATAAAATCTTGGACATAAACCACAATCGAGTCCACAACAACCTAATGTAAAGTACTTTTTATTCATGATTATATTCTTCCTGAAAAACCTTCCTCAATTAGCCTACTTTGCTGGCTTGCATATTTTTTCCTATGTCAGTTACCATATCCAATGCATTCCTAGTTGTAACGATCAAGAGCAATTGAGCTGGAGCTAAACCTATTCGAGTAATTCTGTTATTTCGAATTTAGCTATAATACTAAATACAATCTCAAAATACTCCTTTACCTCATTAAATTCCTTTTGTTACCTCAAATATTGAGCCTTCTCGCTTGTAGCCAAGTTTCTGGTAGTATTCATCAATATCGGACATAACAAAAACAATCCGTTCTGGGTAATCTTCATAGATGCATTCCATAAGTCTTTTGCCAATATTTTTCCTTCTATATTCCGGTCTGACCAGTAAATCACATACATAAACGTAGAACCCGCAATCATCAACCGAACGGGAGTATCCGCAGAGGACGTCTCCTTCAAAAGCTACGTAAGTAATAGAATTTTTAAGCGCTGCTTTATATTTCTCGGAGAGATTATCTGCCCAATAGCAAGACCATCCTTGGCCTTCGTTTTTAATCAGCGCCATGAGATTGTCTTCATCGTGTTCTTTATTATACTTTCTTATTATCATTTTATATCCTCCAAGCCTCATCAACAAAAACAAAACCTCAATTAACATCAAACATTGACTTTTAAAAAAGGAAATTTGACCAGTATGCAGAGAAATATTCTATTCTAAATCCATATCCAGACTGAAGGCATCGTTTATCCAGTCAACAACGTTATTGATTTCTTGTTGTTTGATCTCCTGCCGCTTAAGCTTAAATTCTTCTGAACGGTCTTTAATATCAATTACTTTCCCTTCTTTGATGGTGATATCAAGCACTGTTTCATAAGCCCAAGGACTCTGGAAACCCATATGGACGTAGTATTCATTTAAAAAATTTCTTGCCANNGGGTTTAATTCCGTTGATTGGTAAATAGTTATTATTTTTTTCATTGATGGTGAGCTCACTGAGGTAGAGGACTTCCCGAGTGAATCTATATTTTGCATAGAAGCCACGATAACAGGCAGTGTGTATCATTTCAGGCTCCATTCCGAATGTTTCTGGTGAGAACAGGTCGTCACCTTTTATACCAATGAGCTCATATTTCTTCCCTTTAAAAATAAATTCATCGGGAATTTGTGCAGTCATGATTTCTCCTTTCTTATTTTTATTCGTAAATCTTAATTAATCTAATTTCTTTGAATCTACTTCAATCATATATAAAAAACTAAGGCTATGAGTCTTCCCAATTCTTTTGCCTAAACGATGAAATCATATTTCCAAGGCTGAATTAGCCTTGAAGGTCTGTCATGAAAACAATACAGTAGTATAATTCTCCATGAACATAGGAACCAGTACTGTGAATAGAGTCACTAAATTCATAATATACCTTATTCTAAAATTTCCGTTTTTTCAATGCACCTAAATTGAATATAATTATTACAAATACTCATCTGTTTGTTTTTTAAGAAATTAGACTTTAGATTTAAAAGGGAGTACACATGAAGGGGATTATTACCAAAAGCTTAATCGAAAAGATATTTCAACCAGCCAGTCTACAGCGATGGAACGATCAGATTCGACCAATCGAATTTACTGAACTTGATAAACAAGCCCATAAGATGATCATTGCCTGGATTCTGGGAAAAATTGAGGAAGATGAAGAAGGCCAATTGATTGATTGGAGAAAAATGATTGAATATGGCATATTCCAGTATTTTCAAAGGACCATCTTAACCGATCTAAAACCTCAAATATATCATTCTCTGTTGGCTCAAAATGAAGCCAGAAAAAAGCTGAATGATTTTGTTCAGAGAGAAATGGAGGAAAGCCTCGCTCATCTTTCGGTGGATTTTTATAACAAGTTTATTCAATTCATATCATCCAACCCAGAAGATGAAGACTTCAACTCAATCGAGTTTAAACTGGTCAGTGCAGCTCATTTTTTAGCGACCCAATGGGAGTTCAACGTCATTGCTCATTTTAGTCCCCCCCTCTTTGGTGTTGAATCAACAAGAGAGGAGATTCAATCTCAAGTTGACAAACACCTGGAAATTAAAAGCGTTAAAAAGATCCTCTATCTGGATAAGAATCTGAGAAATTTTATTGATCTTTGCGGACAACTGCGATTTCAAAGAAGATGGGCTCATATCGAGAGAATTCCCAAAACTTCGGTATTGGGGCATATGCTGATTGTTGCTATGTTAAGCTACTTTCTTTCCTTATTTATAGAACCTGAGCCTTGTGCAAAGCGGATTTATAACAATTGGTATGGAGCGCTCTTCCATGACCTACCTGAAGTACTTACCCGAGACATCATCTCTCCGGTCAAGAGGGCCCTCGGTGATTTGGAAACTCTCATCAAAGAAGAAGAATCAGACCAAATCAGCAAAAAACTCAAACCTCTGCTTAAAGAAGGTTGGTATGATGAAATTTTGTATTTCACTATGAATGAATTTGAAACCAAGATCCTGGATGAGAAGAAAAACATTCGCCATTTGGAAAACGATATCATCCCAAATCAGTATAATTTCGATCAATACTCCCCCATCGATGGGAAGCTCATAAAAACCTGTGACAAAATCGCTGCTTTCCTTGAGACCTACTTCTCCATTATAAATGGAGTTGCTTCACCCCAGCTTATCGAAGCAAAAGGAAAGTTATTTAATGAATTAAAAAACAAAAAATTGGATGGAATCGACATTTTTTTAATCATCGATCTTTTTAGATGAAACTATAAAATTATTGTGACCAGACCATTCTTCCATTTGGATCTAAACCGATTTTGTACTCCATCTTTTGAGCATCGGAATATATTTTTTAGCCTGCTCAATTTGCATATTAGGAAGGTTCATCTTTTTCATAATATCGACGCATTTTTCAATCATTTGTTCCACGGTGATATCAGGGTCGGTAAAATTCCCGTTTTGATAACAATATCGACAATATTCTTGATTTTGGCTGCCGTTACTATTGATACCAAAATCTTCTGGTTTTTGCATCGGCATAGAACAACTTTGACAATATGGTCCCTGCGGTTGATAGGTACCATTTCTCTCCTCCTTAACTTTTAAAGATTTAATCCACTTCGACTTTTTAATCTTTATTATATTAAGTCATCAATTCCCTTTCAGTTTACTTCAATTTTCATTAAAGTTAAATAGAATAGTGTTATTATTAAACTATAGAAGTTAAGCATTAAAGGAGGTGCCTTATGGCTTTTAAGTCGTTATTTATAGCTCATGCTCCCGATGCAGATTGCGATAAACATCAAAGCAGGATTGACACCGGAAAGTTGAAACTTTTTATCGTTGTGGTAAAAAGTCAAGACGAAGCTATTAAAATTGCCAAACAATATTATGATAAGGAAAAAATTGATGGGATAACACTCTGCCCAGGCTTTACTCACGGTGATGTAGCCGAGATATTCCGAGCATTGGAAGGCAAAGTGTCGGTTAGTGTTGCCCGAGGAGATGGTCCAAGCAATCAAATTACACAGCCGGTTTTACAAAAAGAATTCTTTAATAAGTAGGAATTAACCAGCTTTTATCAAAGCAGGTTTGCCCTTTTTCTCGAGATACCCTTACCAGCAAATTTAATAATTTAAAAGTATCAAAAGCGCTTATTGTAAATTTTTTACTTTATTTACCTGGTAATATAAAATTACAGTAACTGAGGAAGGGGTTGAGGATGGATATAAAACTGGATAATCAAACTGGAGCGATTGGTATCACGCTTCAATTTTTGAAAAATCTCGGAGCACGCCCGGCTTGTTCGGCAAAAGAAAAGAGCTGCGCCCGGTGGCTCAAGAACCAGCTGCTCAGTTTCGGATTCGAAGTTATCGAAGATGAGTTTCCTTCATTGGCAACCTATACCTGGCCTTATTTGTTGATCTGGATTGGTTTGATCCTATCAGTAATTCTCATGAAAATTTCGGCTCCAAGTGCTTTGGTTCTTTCAGTTTTACTCACCGTTATCGAATACTTTGAAATGAACAGCTTTCCAGTTCTGACAACTTTGTTTAAGTGGAAGAAGTCGATAAATATTATTGGAAAAAAGAGCCAAAAACCACCGATCATCCTTTTTTCTCATATCGATTCGGCCACCCCTTCAATATTTTTCGATCCTCGTTTTATCAGCAATCCCCACCTTTCGGTTCAGCTTACCTCCTTCTCTTCAATAGCCAATTGTTGTTTTGCTTTGATGAACCTTATCTTTTCCTGGAACTTTTTATATATCCTATCCTGGATTCCCGCCGCCTATCTTATTCTGCTTTCGGTGGGTCATATCCATCGTGAGTTTTTCATGGAACCCTCGCCAGGTGGAAATGATAACGGCAGTGGAGTCACTGTCTGCCTTGAGGTAGCTCGCCAGTTAGCCAATGAAAACATTCCTTTTTGGGTGGTTTTTACTGGTTCAGAGGAATCGGGCACGAATGGTGCAGTCGCTTTTGAGAAAAAATACCGCTCAATCATTGGCGAATCTTTTATCTTAAATTGTGATAATTGCGGAGCTGGCCATTTAGTAGCTGCCTCTAAAGAAGGAATGTGGTCGGTTTTTAACTCCGACCGAAGGTTAATTGAACAGGTGAAAGAAGTTTCCCACCATTTATCCTTACCGATCGAAATCCGGCCTTATCTCGGGCTTTCTACCGATGCTACTCCCTTCCTAGCTCGTAGGTATCGGGCTCTCACCTTTATTGCTCTCAACAAAAAAGGTCTGCCGGTAAACTGGCATTGGAAGACTGATACCATTGACGCAGTGGAACCGGAAAATTTGATATCAACCAGCAACCTGATTTGCTCTTTGCTGCATAGCATCCCCAAATGAGGATGAAAATCCAAGATTCGTTATTCCATGGCATGTCACTACATTAATTAAAGAAGGGGCACAATAAATACATTGTGCCCCTACATTTTATACTCTTTGGTAAGGGCTTGATTTATCATGCCCATTTTAAATCCATCATTGTGAGAAGCGTTCTAAGCGACGTGAGAATCTCATCTTTTTCAGTTCCTCAATTCCCCAATTCCACAGCCTTTAAAAGATAAGATCCTCACGGCTTCGAAAAACGAAGCCTTAGGATGACAGATAAAAGGCACCCTCCCCGCTGCGATGCAGCACCCCTCCAAGGAGGGGAATTATTTGATTTATTCCCCCATTGAGGGGGGATTCAGGGGGGTGTGCCTTTTTCTTTTTTGATCGCTATTTACCTATTCGGTTATTTACAAAGTAAACCATCATAACTCCCAGCAGAACCAGATAAGGATGAAAATATCTATCTAAATCCGTCATTGCGAGGAACGTAGTGACGTGGCAATCTCATTTAACCATGCTTTCATTCTAAGGAATCCAGTATTTTTTACTGGACATTATAAGGATCTCATTCAATTCCACATTTCCATAATTTCTCAATTCTAAAAATAATAAAGATGACTTAAGAGATTGCCACGACCTCAAAAAGCGAGGTCTCGCAATGACAGATTAGGTTGATGAGATCCTCACGCCCTTAGATACTGAGGGGGAGAGGGCGCGAGGGGCGAGGGGGAGAAAAAAAGAAGGGAAAAGGGCTCAGGATGATAGATTAAAGAATTCATTAGATGGAATTTTCAGGGCAAATACCCAAATCTGCCCCTGTAAATAAAATAATATTGGAATATTAGGTAACAATAAAATTTGATATATATAAACGTAGGGGCGAACCTAGGTGTTCGCCCCTGGTCTTATTAAAATTCAAGAATCAAGACCTAGCCCCAATATTTTTCTTGATCAGGGTTTCTGCTATAATTGGAATCATCAGACACCTCTCTTTTTTGGTTTTGATGGGTTTTCTATCTTGCTCTATATCAAGCATACCAAAAAGGAGGGGTATTTTTTATTTGATAAACCAATAGAATCAAGGGTTTCAGCCTATTTTATGTACTGAGAAAACTGAGAAAATTATGAAAAGGTTACAAGAATGATGGGATAGAATTGATTGTTTGGGGTTTCGTTTTAACCTTTCTCATTATTCTCTACTCACTACATTTCTAAAGGAGACGTTTCATGAAACCGTTTTATGTAAACAAAAAGTTCCTCTTAGTCTTATTAATGGGCATGCTTATTTTCTCTTTACCAGGGTATTCTAATGCTATCGTCAAAGATCAAAAACAACCCGAAGGTTACCCGATTGCATCCGACGTTCAAACGACGACTCAAAGGACAATCGTGCCGGAGCCGACCCCAACGACTGCTATCAATCTCTGGGAGATTTCTAAATACAGTCAGTATGGCTATGGCAACTGGACGTATGGTCCAGGGCTCCCCTACAACAAGCGACTTGATCTCATGCCAGCGTCCTACAGTGGTTCAGCCGTCACCAGAATAATGAAGCTTTTAAATTTCTTTACCATCTCGGATATCCATATCACCGATAAGGAATCCCCCAACCAGTTGATTTATATTCAACGCCTGCATCCCAATTTACCAATAGGGACATCTCTTTATTCAGGGGTTATGCTCTATACCACGCATATGCTCGATGCTGCCATCCAAACCGTCAACGCCCTGCATAAGCAGAATCCCCTGGACTTCGGTATCTCTCTGGGCGACGCTATCAACTCCACGCAATACAATGAACTTCGCTGGTATATCGATATCATCGACGGCAAAGTCATTACGCCCAGCTCTGGCGCCCATCTGGGAGCCGAAACCATTGATTATCAAAAGCCTTACCAGGCTGCGGGGCTCGACAAGTCGATCCCCTGGTATCAAACACTGGGCAACCACGATCATTTCTGGATGGGATCCATACCTGTAGACTACAGTCTGCGCAAAGATCTTCGACAATCCTACGTGGCCGATGAAGTCTTCGCTACGGGTGATGTTCTCGGTGATCCCCGAAAAATTAACAACCTTGATTACTATGTCGGCGTTTTTGACGGCTTAACGCCTTACGGGAATATCAAATACGCAGGACCTGTCGGAGATTTTAAGACGCCTCCGAAAGTTACAGCCGATCCTGACCGCCGTTCGCTTTTAAGAACCGAGTGGATGCAGGAATTTTTCAAAACAACAACTCTACCCGTTGGTCACGGTTTCAATCTGACAGATGTCAAAAATGGTTTTGCCTGCTATAGTTTTGTCCCGAAATCGAATATTCCGCTCAAGGTGATCGTGCTGGATAATACCCAGCAGGAAGACAGCGGCTCTGTCGATATTCATGGGCACGGTTTTCTTGATTCAGTGCGCTGGGCCTGGCTAAAAAAAGAATTGGCTGATGGTTCTGCTGCGGGACAACTCATGATCATTGCTGCACACGTTCCGATCGGTGTCGAAGTGACAGCGCCCAATTCCGAAATGGGCTGGTGGACAGATCCACAAAATGCCGTCACTCTGCCGGATCTGATTTCGGAACTTCAAAGCCACCCGAATTTCATCATGTGGATAGCCGGACATCGTCATTTGAATACCGTGAAAGCTTTTGTGTCACCTGATCCAATAGGTGCACCGGAGAAAGGTTTCTGGCAGGTGGAAACGTCGTCGCTTCGGGACTTCCCGCAGCAATTTCGCACCTTCGAAATCTATCTCAACAGTGATGCCACCATTTCCATTATGATCACCAACGTTGACCCGGCAGTTCTTGAAGGAACACCAGCCGCAACCTCACGTAAATACGCTATCGCTGCAGCACAGATCGCTGGAACTTGGGATACTTTGACCAATTGGAACCCCACCAATGATCCCAACGTGAAACCCATGCCGATCGGGTCATATAACGCGGAGCTTGTGACACCCTTGAGCCCGGCCATGAGAAAAACGTTACAGAATATCGAAACACCGAAACGGTAAATTCCTACTTAAATGCAGGGAATGGTCTTGTCACTTCCATGGTTGTTCATAACCTTTCCCTGCATTACAATGAAGTCTGATCAATCGATAATTTGCTCGCCTACCTCCCCGGTTTACACAGCATACCTATCATAGAGGATTAAGAGCTGGATATACAGGCAGCGCTCTCGTTTTTTCTCCAGTTTCAACGGCTTGGTGGGACAGGTCTTGAATCTTGAATTAATATAAAATTGTGGAATTGGTGAATTGAAACGGATGGGATTCTTACGTCGTACATTACGCTCCTCAGTATGACGGAGATGGTTAAAACGGTATTAGATTGGCATTTTCATTGTCATGTGGTGATTAGAGGCTTTCATTTTCATTTACTGCTGGAAGTAGTGTGTCGTTCTATTCTTCTTATTGATAACTTAGGTTGGTTATTTAAAAATCCTTATTCTCTTCAAATTCAAATGTCTTTTTCTCTTCTCAAATTCTCTAGAAAATCCTAAAATAGTCAAAGGTTTGAAAAAAAGTGATAAACTGAAGAAAGAGATAGAACAATCCAGGTTCACTGGAAAGAAATCTGAAATTTTTTTAGTTAGAAATATACACACTGATAATAGATATTTATCAGTATTCAAGGAGTGAATCGCATGTTGGCTAACCCTAACTTAAAGAAAAAGGCGGAAATCGTAAAAACTGCTTTGGATGAATTTGGTGTTGAATTGAATGTGGTTCAGTTAGCAGCATCAACTCGTTCTGCTCAAGAAGCCGCAGCTGCAGTAGGCTGTACCTTGGGCCAAATTGCGAAATCATTGGTTTTCAAAGGAGCAACCTCGCAAAAACCTATTCTGATTATTGCCAGCGGAAAGAATCGGGTCAATGAAAAGGTTGCAGAGGCAGTGATCAAGGAAAAACTGCAAAAAGCCGACGCTGACTTTGTTTTGTCACAAACCGGCTTCTCTATTGGAGGTGTCCCACCTGTTGGACATAAAAATCCGATTCCTATTTTTATCGATCAAGAATTAATGCAATTCGAAGAAATCTGGGCTGCAGCCGGAACTCCCAATGCGGTTTTTAAGCTCACTCCAAAAATTTTAGTCGAAATCACCAAGGGAACCATAATTACTATACATTGACCTAATATTTCGCCAACTCAAAGCAAACATTACCAAAAAACCATTGGTACAATAAAAATTCCTGATTTCTATGAACCATTATTTCATTACCCTTTCGGCAACAACAATCGTTGTGTTTTCTAATCTCCAGACTATTTCAACTTTCTCAAATTTAGCCCGATGAAGCATCTTCAACTGATTTTCTATAGTACATGGAATGTCATAGTGATAGAATTCACCATCGGCAATATTTTGTTCTTTGCGAATTCGTTCGTTTTCTTTAAAATAAAAGTCCTCGTCTTTTTGTTCAACGACCATATAATCACATTCGATATATTTTCCTCCCGGCTTTAGTGCTGAATAAACCCTTGAATAAAGCTTTATTTTCTGTTCATGAGAGAAATGGTGCATAGTTTGGAATGATATTGCTGCATCAAACCGCTCAATTCCAAAATCATAATCAAAATAGTTTGCATTGATAAGAGTTAGGTCTTGATTAGGATGTTTTTGTTTTAATACTCCCAACATTGTTTTTGATAAATCAACGCCAGTCACTTTAATATTTGGATGAATTTTAAAAATTTCATCAAGTTCTAAACCAGTTCCACACCCGAGGTCTAAAAGATCAACTACTGTTTCTGGTAACAATTCTGCCATTTTTTTATATCCTTCTTTGCACCCAACTACATCATTCATCATATGATTATCATATTCATCTACACGAGCAGTAAAAAAATCAGCCATTTTTTCTAGCATCTGTTACTTCCCCTTTATAAGTGTTATCTTTCTCACCTTACCCTCCTTAAAAAGCAGGAAAGAACCGGAGTAGTTTGGCAGCTTTTCATCATCAATACTCTATTTAGCTCTTGTTTGATCTTTTTAATATCGCTCAAGGACTTTTCTCTTCAGTTTTCTTGGTTTCTCTTGTCGACCAAACCCTTAATAAGTTTTGATTTGTATTCTTTTTCCAGGATGTCCATTATAATATGGTCAAATTTTTGTCCGGCTATTTGTTTTGTTTCCCGAAGTCTCCCAACTTCCTTAAATCCTACTTTTTGATAACATTTGATGGCTGGCTTATTGTAGGAATATACCTTCAAATTGATATTATGCAGGTTCAATATATTAAAGCCAAAATCCAGCAATAATTCTATGGCTTCTGCTCCATAACCTTTCCCCCAATAATCCTTGTTACCAATGAATATTCCCATCTCGGCAGTATGGTTGATAAAGTCGATATGGGTAAAACCAATGTTGCCGATGAACTCATCTTTTTTTAACTCCACAATGGCGAAATTATATTCCACTCGGGATAGTTTCTCCAGAATTTCTTTTTCTTGCTCGGGCGTCATCAGAACACGGGCAAAGGTTACTCCTAAGGATACATCAATGTCGTTTATCCATTTAGTATAAATCTCACAATCTTGAAGATTCAAAGGCGAAAGATAACATCTTTCACCCAACAGTTTTTTAAAATACATCCGATCCCCTCCTTCTCCTAAATAATAGCTCAATCACCACTATCAAGCCCTTCAATAGTTAATAATTTTAGACCGATGGATAATCATATTATGGCAATTTTACCCTGATCTTGTTTTAATTATACTTAAAACAAGTGTAAAATTTATAACTTTTCCTCTCAATCTTGGCTTTTTAGCTCTCCTGATTAAATATTTTGGGAACTTTCAACGCTCACCTCTCCCGCGGCACCATTGGCAGACTCCGCTCCCATTACACCAGATGCAGGGATCATCGCTGGGCTTTCCATATCCTGGATAGTTTCTCTTACCTGATCCTTTACAGTGATTACAGCGACCAGTTCCATTGCATTGATCACATTTTCTTGCCATTCCTTCACCTCATTTCATAATAATTGGGGTTTCAATTCCTTATAGGTAGGCTCAAAACTAAGGCTTCATTCTGGACTGACACCGATTTAATTTAGTTTCAATTCCTTATAGGTAGACTTATAAAGAAAAATAGGATAGACGTTCATGTTGCATAACAACACCAAGTAAGGATGAAAACAAAGAATTCGACATGCCATGGCATGTCACTACATGAATTAAAGAATGGGCACAATACATTGTGCCCCTACAATTTTATATTCTTCGGTAGGGGCTTGATTTATCATACTCGCATCCTATTACGTCATTATATGAGCATTCCGTATGACATGAGAATCTCATCCGCCCACTCCATCATTCTAAGGAGTGTATTATGCAACGTGGCAATCTCATCCACCCAATCAGTCATTCTGAGGAGCGTATTTGGCGACGTAAGAATCTCATCCTTTTCTTTAGATTTATTTCTTTGGATAAAGTAAATATAAAAGCTTCAATTCCTTATAGGTAGGCTACAAACGCGTGGTTTAGTTCTAACTATTATAGTTCTATCCGCGTTTCAATTCCTTATAGGTAGGCTACAAACCTTATATTGCGGATGGAAAGAAAAAATCCTCCCTACAGTTTCAATTCCTTATAGGTAGGCTACAAACTAGGTATACAAGTTGTACACGCGTTTTTTTGCTACAGTTTCAATTCCTTATAGGTAGGCTACAAACTAGAAAGCTCCCTGACCTTATCCCACAAACCAAGCAGTTTCAATTCCTTATAGGTAGGCTACAAACACTGGAGTGATTGTTGCTCTGTTGCTCAGAGGAGGTGTTTCAATTCCTTATAGGTAGGCTACAAACGATTAGGCGGACCGAAGTGGAGTTAGGTTAATTCGTGTTTCAATTCCTTATAGGTAGGCTACAAACTCAGCATCTCGGGGAAAACTGGGATGCGGTCGAATAGTTTCAATTCCTTATAGGTAGGCTACAAACGCAAATTTCCAGCTTCTCCGAAGGCTTCATAGGCCTGGTTTCAATTCCTTATAGGTAGGCTACAAACTTCCATCTTTTTCCGATAGAACAAGATTCCACTTTCGTTTCAATTCCTTATAGGTAGGCTACAAACCGACAAGCTCCACGCCGAGCTTACAAAAAAGGCAAGGTTTCAATTCCTTATAGGTAGGCTACAAACAAAAAATCTTCAACCAGTTCATCAATATCTCTTTTGAGTTTCAATTCCTTATAGGTAGGCTACAAACCTCCGGGAATTTCGGTCCTCTCGGTCAATGGTCTGTCGTTTCAATTCCTTATAGGTAGGCTACAAACTTATTATGCTTGGTTTTGGGTAAACGTGTTTCACCATGTTTCAATTCCTTATAGGTAGGCTACAAACATCCTGCTTCTGCAAGTGGCTAATTTCTTCTTCCAAAGTTTCAATTCCTTATAGGTAGGCTACAAACAGTGGCTTCCCATCCACTTGACTGCCCAAGGATAATGTTTCAATTCCTTATAGGTAGGCTACAAACTTACGGTGAATGCTGTTAATATGGAAAAATCTATTTGTTTCAATTCCTTATAGGTAGGCTACAAACGATTTCACGACCAAACCGCCATTGCTATGGGGTTTGAGTTTCAATTCCTTATAGGTAGGCTACAAACTTGTTTTTGCCTTTCCAATTCTAAAACTCCATTGTTGTTTCAATTCCTTATAGGTAGGCTACAAACTGGATATTTCTTGACCGTCATATTCACCCTGATAGGATAGCGTATACTAAAGTTCGCAATTTCGCACC
>MTKW01004758.1_pt1 | contig 16276 bp, 15 predicted proteins | sample 1042761 | NCBI WGS metagenome assembly MTKW01 (sample SAMN06205366, study PRJNA360243) | anaerobic digester metagenome | biome: Wastewater treatment plant; feature: Anaerobic digester sludge; material: sludge; isolation source: anaerobic digester fed with sludge from wastewater treatment plant ... | reverse complement strand
ACCCATGAAATGGGCTTTGCCCGGGAGGTGGCGGACCGGGTGATCTTCTTCGACGAGGGGAAGATCGTGGAAGAAGCCCCGCCGGAGCAGTTCTTCACCGCACCGGAGAACGAGCGCACCAAGCGCTTCCTGGCGCAGATTCTCTAGTACATCTTTAGCCGTTCGATGCTGATTCCCACAATCATGGCTTTGACATTAACTGGGGACGTGTGTATACTATTGGTGCAAATGCATATCCTAATAGTCAATGAATGAGGGGTTGGCTTTCGGCTTCCCAGCAGGTCTGGGCCCGATTGACCAATCCCTCTTTTTTCGCTTATTCGGCAGTCAGGCTTGTTTTCCTACTGCCTTCGCTCGCGCCGACTATGCTTCTGAGCAAGTGGGAGTTGCCAAGCCCACCGGCCAAGTGCCGGAAGGGCTTGGCTTTTTCATTGCAAACCCTGCCTTTGTGCGAATTTCGTAAGAAGTAAAGGTTGGGTGTAAAGTTTGAAACAATCCGCAAGGCAAAATGACACAAATTGAAAACAATGTTGCCTAGCTGTAAGGTACCATAAAGATGGAAGCCATGGAATTTAGGGCATGAACAGGTCTTTTTCGCCTTTACAATCACCTTACGCCTCGTTACAACCAGCTGTGGTTTCCTTGTGAAAACCATACCGATACTGGGGCGTGGAAACCCGGGGCCATGCCTAGTGATCGTTTAGATAAGGGAACGAAGGAAGGCGAGTAACAGGACAGACAACAAAAGAAAGGAGAGAGAAGCATGAAAAGGCTGTCCATTTGTTTGTTGTTGGTTTTCTTGCTCAGCGCCAGCGCACTGGCCGCGGACTACAAGATCGGGTTTAACAATGCCCTGTCCGGCGTCTACTGCCTGGATATCTTGGAAAACTTCGCGGTCTACGCGGCTGAAGCCCTGGGCGCTGAGCTGATGGTGGTGAACGACGAGGGTACCATCGAGAAGTCCATCGCCAACGTGGAGAACTTGATCGCTTCGGGAGTGGATGGAATCATCTACTTTGGCCTTTCCGACGCCACCTTTGCCATTGTGGGCAAGATGTGCGCCGATGCTCGGGTACCTTTCGTACTGTATGACCACCTGCCCACACCGGAGACCCTGGCCCATCTGCGCAACAACCCCTATTTCGTCGGTGCCGTGGGAGAAGATGACTACGACGCCGGCTATCCCATCGGGGAGTTTGCCGCTGCCACGGGGGCAAAAACCGCAGTTTTGGTCACCGGCAACCGGGGCGACACCACCCACGAAGCCCGGGTGAAGGGCTTTACCGATGCCTTTGAGGCCGCGGGCGGCAAGGTTTTGGATATCGCTTGGGCGGCCACAGGCGGCCGGGCCGAGGCTTTGAAGAAGAGCGAAGACCTGCTGGTGGCTTACCCCGATGTTGAGGTTGTCTACACCACTTCCGGTGAGCCGGCAGTGGCCACCATGGAAGTACTCCAAAAGTATGGGGACCAGGATATCCAGTACTACGTCACCGACCTTGATCCCCCCATCCTGGAAGGTCTGCAGGAGGGCAAGATCACTGCCGCCAACGGAGCACACTGGATCAACTCCGGCCTGGCAGTGGCTCTGCTCCACAACTTCCTGGAAGGCAATCCGCTCAAGGATGCCAACGGNNAGGAGCAGTGGCTGGACAACATGCCCTTCACTCCCGACGAGATCAGGAACCTGAGCGTGAAGTTTAACCCAGAAGCATCTGCAGAACTGTTCGAAACCTTACTGGCCAATTACTCTGTTGAACAGCGGATCAGGGACAAATTTGAAGCAGGCATAATCACCGAAGCAGATCTAGAACGGTACGGCTTCTAGCACCACAGCTGGGCTGCCAAACACGCTCTGCGCCTTTGGCAGCCCCCTTTTACAAAGGGGTTGAAGTTCATGGATAGGAAAGCACAAACAGTGGGGGTTCCCATGCTCCAGCATCTGCGCACCAGAAGAATGCAGCAGATTCTGGTTTTAGCCGGGCTGCTCCTGATCTTTGTCATCATCCATTTCGCCACTGGCTCTAGGTTTCTCACCAGGAGAAACCTGGGCATCATCGTTTCCCACGCTGTTATCCCCACCTTCATTACCTGGGGTCTGATTTTCTCCTTCACCAGCGGCATGATCGATCTTTCCATCGGCGCCATCGTGGTTCTGGCCTCAAACTTCGCGGGAATCCTCGGCCTGAAGTTTGGCTACGCCGGGTTGATCCTGGGGGGCCTTGCCGCGGGCGTGGCTCTGCAGGCCCTCAACGGCCTCGTGTTCCTGAAGACCAAAATTCCGCCCTGGGTGGCCGGGTTGGGCATGGCCATGATCTACGAGTCCATCGGCGCCTTCTATTCCAACGCCGCGGTGCGCAGCGGCGGGATGGTGGTCAGTCTAGGCTCTCAGCTGCGGGGTCTGGGGCAGCTGCCCGTGAACGTGCTGATGCTGATACCTGGCCTCATAGCTGCTTATATCCTCTTCTGCCGCACCAGCATTGGGCTGAACGTGCGGGCAGTAGGCAGTGACCTGCGGGTTACCAAGGAAATGGGCATCAATCCTGACCGGGCCAAGTTCTTAGGCATGCTGGTCTGCGGCGTGTTCATCGGCTTAGGCTCCGCGATCAACCAAAGCTACGTGGGACAGCTGCTGCCGCGCACAGGGCTGACCACGGTGAGCACCATTTTCCAACCCCTGACCGCCGTGCTCATCGCCACTTCCATGGGCGCCATCTTCAACGTGGTGATCGGTGTCGTCCTGGGCACCATTTCCCTGTCCGCCCTGTTTAACGCCTTGACTCTGCTGGGCGTTCCTTCCGGGACATGGCAGGAAGTGGTACTTGGTGCGCTAGTAATTGCAGTGACCGTTGTGTCCATGCGGGGCGAGGAGGGTGTCGTAAAATGACCGATGCAAAGAAAAAAGCCAATCAGACAGTCGCCTTAAAGGTGGAAGGCCTCTCCAAAAGTTTTGGACCCACCCGCGCCGTTGTGGATGTTTCCATGGAATTCTGGGCCGGTGAAATCCACGGTTTGATCGGGGAGAATGGTTCCGGGAAATCCACCCTGATGTCCATGGTGGCCGGCATTCACACCAGGGATCAAGGGAGGATGTTCAAGGATAACCAGCCCTACGATCCTGTCAGCCCTGCCCACGCCAATGCCCAGGGCATCAGCATGGTGGTGCAGGAACTGGGCCTGGTGGACGGCTTGACGGTCACGGAAAACATCTTCCTGGGAAAAACCGACCGCTTCGCAAACCGCGGCGTGATCAACCTCCGGAAAATGCGGGAGGCTGCCGCGGAGGCCTTCGCCGCCTGGGGCATCGAGCCGGTTCCCCTGGATGCGCTGGCCAAAACCCTCACGGTGGAAGAAAAGAAGCTGGTGGAATTGGTGAGGGCTCTCCATGTTGATCCCGATATCCTCATCCTGGATGAGATCACCGCGGCCTTTTCCCACAACAACCGCACCGTGCTCTACCAGCTGCTGGCTAAGCTGAAGGCCCAGGGCAAGCTGATTCTATTCATCTCCCACAACCTGGGGGAAGTTCTCTCCCTGTGCGATCGCATCACGGTGCTCAAAGACGGGGAGAAGGTGGCCACCCTGGCCGCGGAGGGGGCGACGGAAGATGATCTCAAGCGCCTCATGGTGGGGCGGGAGATCAAAGAAACGTACTTCTACACCCCCGCGGAAACGGATCAGGCCGAGCCGGTGCTGATTGTCGATGGAGTGAGTGTGGAGGGTGCTTTGCACAACGTGTCCTTTGAGCTCCGCCGCGGCGAAGTGCTGGGCCTAGGCGGCTTGAGTGACTCGGGCATCCACGAGCTGGGCAAGGTTCTCTTCGGACTGACCAAGCCCGACCAGGGACAGGTCATCTTGGCCGAGACGGGGGAACGTTTGGACAGCCTGCGCAAGGCCATCGATCGGGGAGTTGCCTACGTGCCCAAGGACCGGGATATTGAAGCTCTTATGGTCCGGGCCACGATAGAAGACAACCTCTGCCTGCCTTCCATTGATTCCTTCACGGGGCGGCTGGGTTTCATCAGCCCCCGGAAAAGGAAGGCCTTTGCCCAGGAGCAGCTGCAGGCCTTTGAGATCAAGGCCAGCGGGATTAGGCAGGCTGTAGCTGAGCTTTCCGGCGGCAACCGCCAGAAGGTGAGCCTAGCCAGTTGGCTCTCGCGCCCCAACAAGATCCTCATTTTGGACTCACCCACACGGGGAGTGGACGTGGGGATCACCGCCAACATCTACAAATTGATTGCCGAGGTCAAAGGTCAGGGCATCGGAATCATCCTGATTTCCGACGAACTGCCGGAGCTCATCGGCTGCTCCGATCGCATTTTGATCATGAAAAACGGCGAAGTTGCCAAGATCTTCGAACGCGCCGAAGGGTTCAGCGAACATCGCATAGTGCAGGTGATGATCTAATGAAAACAAGGAAGCTCTCTGCGGAGCATATCATACCGTTTGCCGGTCTGGTCTGCCTGATTCTCCTCTTTACCATCCTCACCGGGGATAAGTTCTGGCGGCCGTACAACCTGCGTTCCATCTTGAACCAGACGGTGCTGTACATGTTCGGCGGCCTGGGCCTGATCTTTGTGATCGCCCAAGGCAGTATCGACCTCTCGCAAGGTGCGGTGCTGGCCCTCACTGCCGCCATCAGCGCCATTTTGGTGAACAAGTACGGTTTGTGGCTTATCTTTCCCTCAAGCATCATCCTGGGGGCACTCTTGGGTCTGCTCAACGGACTGATCATCAGCAAGCTCAAGGTTCCTTCGGTCACATGTACCCTGGCGTTTTCCATTGCCTACCGGGGACTCTTGCCGGTGTTTACCCGGGGAGGCCCCATCTACGTTCCCTTTAAGCTCTTTGACCTGTACAACTTCGAGAACATGTTCCCCGTTCTGGTTCTGTTAACGCTGATCTTCGGCTACCTCTTTGAGTACACCAAGATAGGGTACTACTCCAAGGCCATCGGCGAAAACGAGATCAAGGCCCGCAACAGCGGGGTGCCGGTGGAAAGGATCAAGATCATCGCCTACGTCCTATGCGGTGTTATGGCCGGTATCGCCGGGGTTTTCACCCTCAGCCGCGTGGGCGGGGTGGATGTGTCCATGGGCAACTTCTTTGAACTGGAAGTAATGCTGGCCATCTTTACCGGCGGTGTCCCCGTCACAGGCGGCATGCCCACCAGGATCTACCGCCTCTTCGTTGGTGCCCTGACCATCGGGGTTTTGGTCAACGGGCTCACTTTGTACGGGGTAAGTGCCGCCCTGGCGGAAGGCCTCAAGGGCTTGATGCTGATTGGGCTGGTCTTCTTGACTGCCCGCTTCACCACGGGCAGGAGAGCAGCCACCGCTTGATGGGTTAGGGAAACAATACCAAAATTATAAAGGAAGGGAGAAAGAGGGTTATGAAGTGCACGAAGGAGTACAGACTCCGCTACACGGAAAGGGCTAAAGAAATAGTTAAGGGGCTCACCCTGGAAGAAAAGGTTTCCTTGATGAGCGGCCAAGTGCAGCTTGAGCAGATGATCAAGGATATGACCGAGGATCCCAACAAGCACTACAACTACATCCCCTATCCAGCGGGGGGCATTGAGGAAAAGGGCATCCCCGCCATGAAGTTCTGCGACGGCCCCAGGGGAGTTGTCTGCGGTGTGGGCCAGAGCACCTGCTTCCCCGTGACCATGCTCAGGGGGGCAACCTTCGACGTGGAGCTGGAGGAGCGGGTGGGCCGGGCCATCGGTAAGGAAATCAGGGCCTGGGGCGGCAACCTCTTCGGAGGAGTGTGCATCAACCTGCCCTACAACCCCGGGTGGGGCCGCAGCCAGGAGACCTACGGCGAAGACTCCTTCCACTTGGGCCAGATGGGCTCCGCCTTGGTGCGGGGAGTGCAGTCCGAGAACGTGATTGCCTGTGTGAAGCACTATGCCTTCAACTCCATGGAAATCTCCCGCTTCAAGGTGAATGTGGAATGCGACAAGCGCACCGAGCGGGAAGTCTACCTACCCCACTTTAAGGACTGCATCGACGCAGGGGCAGCCAGCGTCATGAGCGCCTACAACCTCTACAAGGGCGTGCACTGCGGCCACCACGACTACCTGCTGAACCAGGTCTTGAAGGGGGAATGGGACTTTGACGGTTTTGTGATCAGCGACTTCATCTGGGGCATCCGGGATACGGTGGAGGCTGCCAATGGCGGCATGGACATTGAGATGTGCTGCACCATCCACTTCGGCGAGAAGCTGGTGAAGGCGGTGCGGGATGGTCTGGTACCGGAAGAGAAGATCGATGAGGCTGCCGTGCGCATTGTCCGCACTCTGCTGGCCTTTACCGAGGCGGATGGTAGGGAGTATGACATGAGCCTGGTGGGCTGCGATGAGCACATCGCCCTGGCCCGGGAGGTTGCCGAAAAGGGTATCACCCTCCTGCAGAACAAAGAAAACGTACTGCCCTTGGACAAAAACAACCTGAAAAAACTGGTGGTCTTGGGCGAGCTGGCGGATAAGGGCGTCATCGGCGACCACGGCTCCAGCCGGGTGTTCCCCAAGTATGTGGTGACCGCGCTGCAGGGCATTACCGAAGCTGTGCCCGAGAGTGTGGAAGTGGTCTACTACAGCGGAGAGGATCACGACCATGCCCGCAAGCTGGCTAAGGAAGCGGATGCCGTGGTCTTTGTGGTGGGCTATGACCACGATGACGAGGGAGAATACGTCACCGAAGAACAGATGGAATCCTATACCGGCGGCATCGGCGGCGATCGGGTGAAGTCCTTAGGACTCCACCAGCACGAGATCGACTTGATCAAGGCTGTGGGACCGGTGAACAAGAACTCCGTTGTGGTCATGATTGGCGGCAACATGATCATGATGACCGAGTGGAAGGATGATGTGAGCGGCATCCTCATGGCCTACTATCCTGGCATGGAGGGCGGCCGGGCCCTGGCCAGCATCATCTTCGGCGAGGTCAACCCCAGCGGTAAGCTGCCCTACGTGGTTCCCTACAAAGAAGAGCACCTGCCCCAGGTGGAATGGGACACCACCGAGCAGTTCTACGACTACTACCACGGTTACACCAAGCTGGAAAAGGAAGGCATCGAGCCCCTGCTGCCCTACGGCTTTGGCCTCTCCTACACCACCTTCGAGGTTAAGGATGCCAAGTTCAGCACCGATGGCCAAAACGTGATCGCGGAGTGTACCGTAACCAACACCGGCGGCCGGGCCGGAACTGAAGTGGTCCAGATGTATGTGGGCTTCAGCAACTCCCAGGTGCACAGGCCCAAGAAGGTGCTGCGGGGCTTTGCCCGCGTGGAGCTGGAACCCGGCGAAAGCAAGTCCGTCACCATTTCCTGCCCCTACGAGAAGCTGCGCTACTACAACGAGGAGATCAACGACTGGGTGCTGGAAAAGATGGACTACGAGGTCTACATCGGCACCAGCAGTGCGGACAAAGACCTGCTCAAGGGGAAAGTGACCATTGCCTAGGCAGGTGGTGGGAGCGGACGAGGAGAATAGCTTAAGGAGAGGAAACGGGAGCCCTGCTCCCGTTTCCCCCACCGAAAAGGCGGCTGAGACTCTGAAGAGGGAGGTGAACCGCCAGTGGCAGAGTCCTTCAGTCTCTACGAAGAGATTGAGTACCCGTTTTCCATCGGGTTTAAGTGCTTTACCGCCTCAATTGAGAGTTCCTGCCCCCACTGGCATGAGGCTTACGAGCTGGTGACCCCGATTAAGGGGGAAGTGCGGGTCAGGCACAAGGGTGTGGCCTATACCTTGGCCAAGGGGCACATCATGCTCATCAACAGCCGGGAGATTCACTCCTTCGCCTCTTGTCCCCGTCCCAACATCTGCCTTTTCCTCCAGTTCAGTCCCAATGTGTTTAGGCTTGACCGCAACCAGGATTCCAGGATCTACAATTTCTACTTGAACACCGCTGATCCCGATCTGAGGCTGGGGATACCCCCTGAACGGCTCATCGCGCCCGTGGCCAAGATCTGGCTGTATGCCTATGAAAAGCGCAAGGGGTACCAATTCCGCATGCACGCGGAGTTTTTCCGTTTGCTGGCGGATCTTTTTGCCCATACCATCTACGATGAGCGCTTTCTGGGCGCGGTCGACACAGCAGACAGCGATACATATATCCTCGATCGCCTGAGCAGCTATGTGCACGAGAACTACACTGAAGACATCTCCATGGAGGACATCTGCCGGACGCTGGGGATGAGCCGCAGTACTTTATACCGTTTCGGGAAGAGTGTTTTGGGCTGTTCCATCAATGACTACATCCATCATGTGCGGATTAAGGAAGCGAAGAAGCTGCTCCGGCAGACGGATCAATCCATCTCGGCCATTGCCCAAGCCTGCGGCTACACCAATGATACATCTTTTTACCGCGCTTTTAAGAACCAAGTGGGCAAAACGCCCAATGAGTACCGCAAAGAGGGGGCCGCTGCTTCCGCCTCCGATGGCCGGATCCAAGGCTACATCACCCACGATGTAGGGGCGGTGTACCGGCTTTTGAAAGAAGCGCCCCTGTGGGTGCACTAGACCTGCAAAGAAAACCGCTGGGCCGGAGCTCAGCGGTTTTTTGCAGCGGGGGCTGGACGAGAGTTAACGGACGATGGTCATGTAATAGCCCTGGAGCGGCCAGGTGATTTCCCCGAAATAGAGGGGGCTGTCGGCGAAGGTGCCGATGTAGTCTTCCCCGAGCATCTTGAACAGATTGGAGCGCATGGCAAACTCCGGGAGTTTGCCCACAAGGCGCTCGCCGTCGAAGAGGAAGCTGATCTGCACAGGTGTGGCGAAGCTGCCGTCCGCGGTGAAGTCTCCCCCGGAGCAGATCAGGGCGAAGATCGCGGGACGCCCCTGCAGGGCCGCCGCGACGTTTTGGCTGTCGGGCCTAAAGAAGAGGTGGCGCGCTTGGGACCCGTCAATGGTGGGAGGATCGTCGTATTCTCCCAGGGCCGCCCCGGTATGCTCCAGGCCGAAGCTTTGCGCCGTTTTCTTGTCCGTGAGCACCCTGGCCAGCCTGCCGTTTTCGATCAGGGCCAGGCGATCACCTGGCAGTACTACCCCCTCCGCATCGAAGAAGGGGCTGGCCATCTCCAGGGGATCCCGGTTGAGCTCCAGGGTGATCTTTTCCGCAAAGAGCAGCTGGCCCAGCTTGCCGCTGAACAGGGAGCCGCCCTTGGCGAAGCGCTCACCGTGCAGGTGCCTGCCTAGAAAGTCCAAGATCACACCGATATCCACCGTGAACACGGGCAGTACATCGCCCTCCGGCAGCTCCACCTTGTTGCGGTAGGCCTCCAGGAAAGAGCGGTTGAAGCTCCAGAACCTCTCAGGGTCGAAGCTGCGGGTGTGGCAGATCAGCGCTCCATCTGCCAGATTGGCGCTGGTCTTTTCTTTGAGCATGAGGCTGAGGGCGAAGTAGGCATCTTTGTACTCCAGATCAAGCCCTTCGCTGTTTTGCATCTGCACGGTGACTTCCTGGGCGGTGATGGATTCGCTGAAAATGAAGTCGGAATAGTCCTTCTCCAGCACCTGGAGGATGGCCTCCGCCTGCTCCAACAGCTCCTGGGAACCCATGGGTTCTGGGTTGCAGTCGCGCCGATCTTGGAGATTTCCCGTGAGCTCATAGGGGTAGGGAATACCCGCCTTGAGGTTTTCCACCGCGCCCTGCAGGAGCTCCTCCTTAGGGGCATCTCCCACCGCGCCGGCAATCCCGATCTTGCCGTCCCGGTAAACCCGCACGCCCTGTTTGGTGATATCCTTGATCCGCACCGCCGCCACCTGGCTGGCCTGGATGCGGGCTGTGGTTTCCTTGTTCCTGATGGTGATGAATTCCTGTTTCACAGCTCTGCCCCCTTTACTGAACCTGCAGCTTTCTCACTCGAGTGTACGGTCCGCCAAAGCCCACGGGCAGGGGCCACTGCTCCATCTTACCGCAGCCTCCCCCCACGAAACTGGCCAGCCTGAACTCCTGGCTCACCGCATCCACTTCCTGCAGGGTGGTGAACACATTGCCCGTGATCACGGAGATTTTCACAGGCCTGGTGATTTTGCCCTGCTCGATGAGGTAGGCCCGGCTGGGGGCAATGGTGAAGGTGGACATGCCTGAACCGTGCTTGACGGTGTCCACGAAGATGCCCCGCTCCATCTCGGCGATGATCTCCTGCAGGGGCCGGTCCCCCTTGGCGATGTAGGTTGTGGTCATGCGCACGATGGGCTCAAACTCGAAGTTCACCGCCCGGGCATTGCCGGTGGGCTCTTCCCCCAGGGCCAGCGCGGTGAGCGTGCTGTGCAGGCGGCCCCTGAGGATTCCCCCGGAGATGATCTCCGTCTTCCGGCCCCGGGTGCCTTCATCGTCGAAGGGTGTGTAGCCGCTGCCCAGCTCGGTGCTGTCATCGATGATGGTGAGCAGATCCCGGCCAACCCGCTTGCCCAGGGCCCATTCGGCCTTCACCGTTTCATCCCCGAGCATGAAATCGGCCTCGCTCTTATGCCCGAAGCTCTCGTGGGTGAAGACGCCTGTGGCCTCGGGGCTCAGCAGCACCTGGTATTCTCCGGGTACCACCGGCTCGGCATCCCGCACATAGGCAATGTCCTTGGCCATTTCCTCCAGGAAGAACTCCCTAAGGCCCCTCAGTTCATCGAAGGTGTCGGCCGCTTTAGATATCACTGTTTGGTCCCGCTTGTCCCCAAAGGCGATGTCCAAGGAGAGGCGGATACCGCAGATCTGCCGGTCAAAGGTAACCGCTGCTCCTAAAGAGGAGTAAAACGATTTGACGGTGCGGTTGTCCACGTAAGCGGAGGTGTGGTTCACCACANNTGGAGGGGAACGTCGGTAACGGCGTTCCGGTTGTACCTGAGGAGCGTCTCCCGGTGCACCTCAAAGGCCTGCACCAGGGGGTGATCGAGGATCCGGGGATTGGGCGCCGCCATCTGGGCCAGGCTGTCAATCTGGGCCTGGAGATTGTCCACGTCGGTGGTGGAGCTGTAATACCAGCGCTGACCGTCGAACACCCTGATCAGCGCCCCCTTGGTTTGGCGCACCTTCTGGCTCTGGAGCGTACGCTGTTTGAAGCGAATTTCCGTGTCCACTGCTTCTTCCACGCGCACATCTACATACAAGTCACGGGGAAAACTAAGCATTCTAGACCTCCTTTTTAGGTTGGCAATCCCTCTGCCTGTAGTTTTCTGGCAACCGTCGCGGATTTCCTTCCTTAACGGGGCTTACCCGGGCCAGACTGGCAAAAAAGGTTCCAAGGGCCGTTTGGCGAAGTATAAGCCTGATCAAAGAACAGGCTGAGGCCGGCTGCTTTTGAGAATCCATAAGGAAAGGAAGATGCTCATGAGGATTGAGTTTTTGGGTCATGCCAGTTTCCTGCTGGAAGATGCCCAGACGAAAATCTTGATCGACCCCTTCTTGACTGGAAACCCCCTCGCCAGCAAACAGGCAGGGGAAGTGGAGGCAGATTTCATTCTGGTCAGCCACGGCCACCACGACCATGTGGGGGATGCGGTGGAGATCGCCAAGCGGACTGGGGCGGTGATCTGCACCACGGTGGAAGTGGCCCGGGAGCTTTTTGAGCCTGAGGGGCTGGAGGTCCTCGCGGGTAATATTGGCGGGAAGCTGCCCACAACCTTCGGCAGCATCAAGCTGGTCTCGGCCCAGCACGGCAGCGGAGTCACGGGAGGGCTGGCCTGCGGTTTTGTGGTGGAAATGGACGGCAGGAAGGTCTACCATGCCGGGGACACCGGTTTGTTCGCGGAAATGCAGTTCCTCAAGGATGAAGGGTTGGATGTGGCCCTCTTGCCCATCGGCGATTATTACACCATGGGTCCTGCCGATGCGGTGAAGGCAGTGGAGATGATCCGCCCGCAGGTGGTCATCCCCATGCACTTCAATACCTTCCCCGCGATCAAACAGGACCCGCTGAAATTCAAAAAAGCTGTGGAAGCCCAGGATCTCAGCCGCGTGGTGGTGCTGGAGCCCGGGAAGAGCTTCGAACTTTAGGCCGCGGCTCGGCCCGCCGGCGCCCGGGGAAAGAGCTTGCCCTTGAGGGCCTTGTAAGTCACTGCTGCCCAGTCTGTTACCGGGATGAGGATGAGGAAATAGGTGAGAATCCAGGCAGGCGAACGGGGCGGCAGCAGGAAGATCATGGACCAGGCCACGATCATCCAGTGGATCACGTACATCTCCGTGATGTTCCTGCTCCAGCGGGAGAGGGTTGCAACGACAAACCCCGGCAGCCGGGGGGCCAGGAAGAAGAACAGGCTGATCCAGGCCACAACGAAGGTGATGAACAACAGGTTGCCCAGGAGATTGTGGTGGAAATAGACGTATGAGTAGTAGTCGTAGTTCTCCCAGCCGATGGGAATGCCGTAGTGCCGGAAGAGCAGCCAGCCGGCGAAGGCAGCTGGCAGGGAGATTTCCAGGCACAGGCGATAAAGGCGCGCCTTGTCCCGGCAGCGCACCAAGAGCTGCCCGAAGAGATAGCCCACGATGGGATACGGTATCCAGGTGAGAAAGGGGAACCAGGAATACTCGCTGGTTCCCCAAATCAATCCCGCGATCACATTCAAGGCAGGGGAAGAGAGAACTCTCCCCGCGAGCAGCAGGTTGGCCGCGGCGCCGAGCAGGGCCGCCGCGGCGTAATGGACGCTCTGGAACTTGAGCTTACTGGCCGCCGCGAAAAAGAGGAAGGCCAGCCCCGCAAAGGGCAGGATATCCACGCCTAAAGCTTCTTCAATGCCCACCGCCAGGTCGGCGGGGTCACCGGTTCTTAAGTACAGCACATACATACTGAGGAAATCCCGGAAGAAAGCCACGGCGAAGCCTAAAAGCAGGATGCGCAGGCCCCGCCGGGCCAGATCTCCAGGCGTGTTTTTGCGGGNNCACCCAGGAAAAAGATCAAGCGGTTGGGCCAAGTCGGTTCCCACGGTAGAGAGGTAAAAGACTCAAAGCAGTGGACCAGGAGCATAAACAAGATGGCCAGGCCCTTGACCAGATCCAGCTCCACCTGCCTGCCGCGGTTAACCGGGCTGTCTGCAAACAAGCCCGTATGCTCCATGGCGGTACCCCCTAGTAAAGTTGTTTTTGCTTCTGCGCGTATTCCTCAAACAGCTGCACGCACTCTTCCCGCCCGTATTCCTCGATCAGGAGGATGGAGCTGTCGATGCGCCCGCCTTCAATGAAGCGGTAGATGAAATCGTCCCGGAAACCAATGGCTTCAGCATCTTCCGGCCGGGCCCCATAGATCACATGGGTGATATTGGCCCAGATGGTGGCCCCCAGGCACATGGGGCAGGGATAGCCCGTGGCATAGAGGATGTAGCCGGAGAGATCGTGGGTGCCCAAGAGGCGGCCCGCTTCCCGAATGGCATTCACTTCCGCATGGGCGGTGGGGTCATGGTCCCTGAGGACGCTGTTGGAAGCCACCACGATGATGTTGCCCTCTTGGTCGAAGATGGCGGCGCCGAAGGGTCCACCGATGTTTTCGTTCATGGTTTGGCGGGCCCGGGCAATGGCCTGCTCCATGGCTTCATCTAAGACTCCCCGCCAGGTCGCGTAGTCCGGCGCATCAACGGGGAAATCGAAATACTGGTCGGTATAGGGTTCGTCGATGAGGCGGTAATGCCACCATTCCTCGGGATAGGGTTCAAAGCCGGCGGCCACCATGGCATCCCGCAGGATGTTGCGGTTGGCTTCCTGCTCTGGAGTGATCAGGTCCGTGCCGTGGTGGGAGATGGGACCGAAGAAGTCAAAGGAGCTTCCCATGTCCACCTCATCTAAGGTATCTTTGTACACCAGGGTGAGGTCCACCACGCTGCCCCTGCTGTGGCCGGATCTGAGGGCGATATAGCCTAGGTCAAAGAGGAGCGCTTTATCTACGTCGGGATAGAACTCTGCTTTCATTTTCTGGTCTTCCAGATCCTGGGCCCAGAGCACAAAGTGCTCCACCGCGCGCACCGGCCGGTAGGCGTCGAAGATCTTGATGTAGTAGCCCTGCTCGTCCAGGATGTCCGCGGCTTTCTTCAGGGCTTCCGCGGCTTCCCTGGTGAGGATGGCCACCGGTGCATTGTAACCGTTGATGCGGGTGCCCACGAAGTTGTATCCTGTGTAGTAGCGGATATCCAGCCGCGCCGTGGGGATGACATCTTTGACGTACACAAACCCTTCTGGAAGCTCGAAGGCCAATACGGGTGCTGCCACCAGGGCAATCAGCAGAACAATCAGGAGCGTGCGCAGTTTACTTTTCATCTTCTCCACCTCGCTATCTAGCTATCTAGTTTGCTGTCCTGTTGCGGCCAGCGTCGGTTAGGTCCGATCTTCGCAGCGAAACCAGTCTTTTCCTGCTCATTTTTTTCATAAAACGTTACCTTTAAGGTTACCTCCCGCGTTTGCCCTGGCAGGGCGGGGAAGGTTTTTTCCTGCCGCCGTCTAAGTTCACAGAAGAAGACTTGGGGAAGGGAAGTGATTGGGTATGAAAGGCATGGGCAAATCCCGCTGGCTATCTTGGGCTGCAGCGCTGAGCCTGATGTTCTTATTTGCGGTCAGCGCCTGGGCCCAGGCCCCAGTTAAGAACGTGATTTTACTCATCGGCGACGGTATGGGCATCAACCAGATCAGTGCGGCCCGGCTCAGCCTGGCAGATGGGGCCCGTTCAGTGCTGAATCTGGATACCATGCCTTACACCGGTTTTTCCCTGAACTTTGCCAATAACAATCTGGTCACCGATTCCGCGGCTGCGGCCACCGCGCTGGCCACAGGCTTTCGCACCGACACCGGCAAGCTGGGTACCCTGCCCGATGGCACGCCGGCGGAGAGCATCATGCTCAAAGCCAAAGAACAGGGGCTGAGCATCGGGCTGGTGACCACCGTGAAGGTGACCGACGCCACCCCCGCTGCCTTCCTGGTGAACGCCGACCACCGGGCCTTCGAACGGGATATCGCCAGGGCCATCCTGCAGGCCCAGCCCGACGTGCTTTTGGGGGGTGGAGCAGATGCTTTTGGCATTAACCCCTTCACCAAACAGCCCAAAGGCAATGCCTTGATCAAGGAGGCCTTGGCAGAGGGCTACACCTTTGTGGCTGACCGCGCCGCCCTTCTCGACTTGGAGATCACCCCGGGGATGAAGCTCATCGGCCTGTTTATCGGGGGAGATATGAGCTTTGAGCTCACCCGCCTGCCCACCGAGCCCTCCCTTTTGGAAATGGCCCAGCGGGCCCTGGAGGTGGTGAGCAGCAATCCGCAGGGCTTTTTCCTCATGATCGAAGGGGCCCGCATCGACCGGGCTGCGCACACCCACAGCGTGGAAGAGATGGTGGGGGAGCTGCTCATGTTTGATCAGGTGGTGGGGCTGGCCTTAGAGTTTGCCCGGGCCAATCCTGGTACCTTGGTGGTGGTAACCGCGGACCATGAAACGGGGGGCTTGGCCATCACCGGCGGACATCCATCCGGCGAAGGGGTGACCTACGGCTGGGCGACCTCCGGCCATACCGCCAGCATGGTGCCGATCTATGCCTTTGGCCCAGGTGCGGAGCGCTTCAGCGGCACGCTGCAGATCACAGATATCCCGGTGCACATGGCCGAGCTTCTGGGCCTAAGTGGTTTTCCTGCCCTCAAGGTAGAGGAATAGGATAAGCGGGATGTTGGGAATGCTAAGGGTCCTTTAAATAAAGCTAAAGTTTCCAAACCAAGCAGGAGTGGATAGGCGCAGTGTGGAAGAGAGGTACAGGCAGCAGCCCCAGGGGGTGCTGTCTGTTTGCGGGTCAAAGGAAAGCCTAGTCCGCATGAGCGCACTACTTGGGTCCAAGGCTATGATCGTTATCAGCAGCACGCTTTCCAGCTCACTTGCGCTACAAAGGTATCCTCGATGGCAGCAGATTCCAGGCAAGACGGCACCACTGTTCGCACCAACCATTCTAATTAATCTGGGATTAGGCGTCCTTTGCACAGGGTGCAGCCGCAAGGCTGCACCTTTTTCGCGGTCAGCAGAGGTCTGGCTGGGGTATAAGAAGCCGGCAACTTGGAACCATAGAAGTGAAATCAACCCGAAGGAGGTTGTCTATGGAAGTCCACTGCACTGTGAAAAACTGCCAGTGGTGGGATGACAACTACTGCGCCGCCCAGAGCATTCTCATCACCAGTGATGAGCTCGGGGCCAAGCTGCCGGAGAGCTACGACTACGAAGATACCCAGAGCATTGTGCAGCAGTACGGGGAAACAGCCGTGGGTTCCTGCGAAGCCACCTGCTGCAAAACCTTTCGGGAACGGGGGACACCTTAATAGGTGTCTCA
>MTKW01007909.1_pt1 | contig 16288 bp, 17 predicted proteins | sample 1042761 | NCBI WGS metagenome assembly MTKW01 (sample SAMN06205366, study PRJNA360243) | anaerobic digester metagenome | biome: Wastewater treatment plant; feature: Anaerobic digester sludge; material: sludge; isolation source: anaerobic digester fed with sludge from wastewater treatment plant ... | reverse complement strand
AGGAAGAAAGATTGCCATGTTACAACTGACGTAGACCCCACTGAGAAGAGGCACGCCGGTATGGTGAACATGTTCGCTACGCTGTTTTCCAACCCGAGAGTGGTAAATGTCATAACCGGTAGATGACTGACTATGGCTTTGTCAACTATGGTATTACTCTTCGTAGCCATCCATACAGCAAGACAACCCATCCAGTTAGCGCCTACCCCTCGCCAGAATACAGCCGCAAAGGGCAGACTGCATTTCGCTCCGGCCAGTGAGTACACATAACTCATCCAGGGCTCACTCACAAGAATGCCGCCTACGCGCCCGAAAAGATACGCTACGGCAAGGCCTCCGACGAAATTACCAATCCACACCCAAAACCAATTCCTAAGCACGTCCTTGAGCCCAACCTCACCCCTGAAGAACCCTACAGTAAAGAACATGCAATTCCCGGTGAAAAGCTCAGCGCCTGCGATAATCACATATATCATGCCTACCGGGAACACCGCTGCGTACAGTAATTTCTGCGGGCCTGGTATTCCTTGGGGCCATGGATCTCCCGTGCTTGCAACTAGCCCGAGAAAAGCCCCAAAAGCAATGTAGGCCCCCGCCAGGAAGCTAGATGCCAGAAGAACGTCCACCGGGAGCCGTGATTTGCTCTTAGCTGAAGCTGAAACAGACTCTATAGTCTCATGCAGGCCCAGTAATCCCATCGTAATCTACACCTTCCCTTGCTACGACTTATTCAGCGACATGGTGAGAATTCGATGAGACTCCCCTATTATCCTCCTACTTCACGGCGTCTTTCAAAGACTTACCTGCCTTGAAGACAGGGGCTTTTCGAGCGCCTATACGGATCGTAGCTCCCGTCCTCGGATCGCGCCCGGATCTGGCTGCTCTCTGACGCACTTCGAAACTGCCAAAGCCTACAAGTGCTACTTTCTCACCTGCTGCAAGAGCTTCAGTCACCGTGTCAAACACCGCGTCAACAGCTTTGGCAGAATCCTTCTTCGTGAAACCTGTCTTAGCTGCCACTCTCTCCACTAACTCCGTCTTCGTCATGGTTTGATCCCCCTTTCGGAGGTATAGTGCCCACAACGAAGAGGATTTATGAGATTCGCCCTTACAGAACCCTATAGAATGATACAGATAAGCCCTCCGCTTCCCTCATTGACGATTTTCTGTAACGTCTCCTGCAGCTTCTGCTGAGCATTTTCCGGCATCCGGTAGAGCTTGCTTTCTATGCCCTCTTTAACCAGCTCGTGCAGGGACTTCCCAAGGAAATCAGTGGTCCAAATCCGCTCAGGGTCTTTTTCGAACTCCTCAGACAGCCTTCTGACAAGTTCCTCCCCTTGTCTCTCTGTGCCTACGTATGTCGTGACTTCTGTCTCGATATTCGCGCGAATCATGTGAATGGACGGAGCGGCAGCTCTCAGCCTCACTCCGAACCTGCTTCCTTGCCTAATCAGCTCAGGCTCCTCGAGTTCCAGTTCATCCAGGAGAGGCATGACAATTCCGTATCCCAACTCATCTGCGTCTCTAAGGCCGTCTGCCACCTTATCATATTCCCTCTTAGACACGGAAAGCTCTCTCATGAGTCTTAGAAGGTGATGGTCGCCTTCGACCTCAAGCCCACTAACCTCACGGATAACCTGGAAGAACAGCTCTCTCGGAGCATCAAGGTTAATTATTACCTGTCCCGTACCCAGATCCAGGGTCATAAGATCCGCATGGGACACAAAATCCTGCGCAGCAAAGCCTTTGACGGTCCCTGAAATGTCTCGGATTCTCTTGACGTCCTTCACAGCGGAAACGACGGCGTCTTGAAACTTCTGCCTTAGCCAGTGTTCTGCCGAAACCTCGTTGAGCCAGACAGGCAAGCGCACACTTATCTCGCGGACAGGGAACTCATACAGCACTTCTCGCAACACACCGAGAACATCTTCCATATCCATTCTGAGACAGTCCATGGGTATGACAGGCACCCCGTATTTCGCTGCAAGTTTCGTCGCAAGATCCAAAGTCTCTCTTGCCCAAGGATGTGTCGAGTTCAACACTGCAACGAAAGGCTTTCCAAGATCATGAAGCTCTCCGATGACTCGCTCTTCTGCAGGAACGTAGCTTGCTCTTGAGATGTCTGTAATGCTGCCATCCGTGAGGACAACAAGACCAATTGTGGAATGGTCGGAGATGACCTTCCGTGTGCCGAATTCAGCCGCTTCCTCAAAGGGAATCTCATAGTCAAACCACGGGGTCATCACCATTCGAGGCCCGTCGTCCTCCTCGTACCCCAGCGCCCCTTCGACAGAATACCCCACACAATCCACAAGCCTGACCCTGACATTGATATTGTCCTGAATCGTCACGGACACGGCTTCGCTCGGGACGAACTTCGGCTCAGTTGTCATGATAGTCCTGCCTGCGCCACTTTGCGGCAATTCATCCACTGATCGCTCTTTGTCATACACATCATCAATATTGGGAATGACCAGGAGGTCCATGAACCGCTTTATAAACGTGGACTTCCCAGTCCTCACCGGACCGACTACTCCAACATAAACATCACCGCCGGTCCTCGTCGCCATATCCTGGAAGATATCGAATCTCTCCATATCCGGTCCCTCCCCCTGGGCCCCATATCACATCCGGCTTTCAGAATAATGTATATGAGTGGGAGAGACAATTATTCGTCTTGTCACTCTCCTTTTATTAGAGTCAACGCCTCGGCTCTTGCAGCCGCGTCCTTCTTGAAAAGCCCTCTGACAGCGGAAGTCACTGCGAGACTTCCGGGCTTGCTTATTCCCCTCATTGCCATACACAAATGGACTGCTTCCACTACTACAATCACACCGTGAGGTTTTAAGGCCTCAAATATCATATCCGCAACTTCACTGGTAAGCCTCTCTTGAAGCTGAGGCCTCCTGGCAAGGATTTCGACGACCCTTGCAAGCTTACTGAGGCCTACGACCCTTCCTCCCTTGGGAAGATATGCAACATGGGCCTTGCCGTGGAACGGAAGCAAGTGGTGCTCGCACATGGAGTAGAAAGGGATGTCCTTTATTATGACCATCTCTTCATGTTCTTCGTTAAAGACCGGAGTCAATTCTTCCCGCGGGTCTTTGCCCAAACCGCAGAATATTTCCTGAAACATCCTGGCGATCCGGTCAGGCGTGTCTTTCAGCCCTTCGCGATCCGGATCTTCTCCAATAGCTTCGAGGATCTCTCTGACTGCCTTCATGATTCGTACATCATCCAATTTGTGTTTGTCCCTCCTGTTAGCACAGCAACCTGTGCCGTATATAGTCAGTGCAAAATTCAGCGTAGTTACAGGCTGTGGAGGCTACACCGCCGAATCTTCATGTCGAAGGATCCTTGCAAGGAGGAGGGCCATAGCATGGATATCCATGGCATTGTGTTCCAGAATAGGACGGATCAATGCTGAACGAGGATTCGTCACGAAATCGTGATAGACTTCAGGTATCATGTAGCCCGGGATGTCCTCGCCACGCTCATAACCCAGGGCGTAGGATGCGACTGTCACAAGCTTGCAATTGGGAAGCGTCTCTCTGAAGAGCCTTCTCGCAGTCCAGAGAAGGTCAAAGTGGAAGTGATCCTCCGGGCAGCATGTTCCATAATACGCCATACGATCTCGAATATACGGCATATCAAACCTGAACCCGTTATATGTCACCAAAACACAGGCGCTCTCCAACTCACGTCTTACTGCAGTAAGAACAGCGACTTCCTCTTCATACGATCTTGCTAAGAACTGCCTGAGGCGCATTTGCCCGTCTTCATGCTCTCTCATCATCCCAACGAGGAAAAGCGGTTGAGCGCTGCTGAGTCCGCAAGTCTCAATATCCAGAAACACCATCTCTCCCGGTGAATATAGCGTTAACACCTGCCAATCAGACGCCTTCGTCCCTGAAAAGAACCTCGCGTCTCTCCGCTCAACAGCCTCGGCAATCGCCTTCGCCTGATCTCCCCAGCGCGTGTGTGGATACAGGCTCTCTATATCCTCATATCCTTCGTCCCTCAACTTCCCTTCAGTTACAGGGCCTACTCCACGTATCACCTGCAGGTTCCTAAGAAGCGCAGACTTTCTCGAAGGGAGCGAGAAATCAACCCGCGAGTAAGTCCGCTCCTCGATATAGTAATCCCCTTCCCCGAGAAGTTCGCGTGCAGGGACAAAGGATACTTCAGGCATCAATTAAGGTTCCTCCTCACCCTATACGATCACTTGGTTTTCGTATGTACCCGAAATAGTATCTCTACCTCGCTATTTTGCGGCACCCTCACTTCAAGTACTGCTGTATTCGCATCGCGCTTTTCAAAAGGCAACGGGCTGGAGATAGTCCAATCACCGTAGAGCTTCTCTATAACAGCGACGTCAATGTCTTCGTCTTTTCGGTTTCTCACCTTAATACAATACGCTTCTTCGCGGGCATTCTCAACTATCTTGAAATCAGTTACTATCCGCTCGCCTACCACATCAAAGGCATCACCGATGTAGAGCCTGACTACTTCGTCCTTGGGCGTATGGGAAACCGCATCTTCCCCGATAAAGTCCATGCTTCCGTCAGACAAAGCTTTGTACATGCGCGCTCTGCCTGCAGGTAGCGGCATTCCAAGGCCTGACTCTTCGCTATTTGCAAACTCCAGAACGGTCTTGGCGTTCTTGGTCTCCTTTTGGCCCGGGTAGAGACTGCTGTCATATGCATAGCGATAACCGGAGCTTTCAAAAAAGTAGAGTTTCTTTGTGGACACATTCGGAGCTTCCAAAAGCTGTACCTGTTTCAACTGGTTATTTGCAACNNCAGACTCAGCGACCATCATAGTCTTGGCGACACCCCGGGCAGGTGAGGCTATGGGAAGTGTGTGAATGTTTCCCGCAATTAGCTTCAGTTTCGCATCCCGGTAAGTTGCCCCGCTCTTGTTGTTCAGTGTAACCCAGCCGGTGAGTCCGCATGACTCGTCTGTGTCATCCAAAATACATACGTAATCCGCTGACCAGTTAATGCCGGTAGTAAGATATGCTATCTCTACTTCATGCCTTCGAGTCCACTCTGCCACTGCATGCCATACCAGCGTCGGACGGGTAATTAACCCTGAAGGCAACGGTGGAAGCTCAATAGACCCAGGCGGATCAAGGACAATCCTTCCGTCAAGATCCACAATTAGCCTACCTTGCCCGTCTACGGATATGAGTCGTGCTGACATACGGATACCGTCTGCGATTAACCAGATCTGTTCTCCGACATACTTCTCCAAAAGAGTCTGCCTGCTGACTACCGCATAATCAAAATTGTGCTCAACGGTTTTCAGATCGCCTGGATCGGTGAGCGAGGTGAATGAAACGGAAGTGGGATCCATATTCGCAGCAAGGCCTGAGAGCTCTACGAGATTCAGTCCTCTGGAGAATGGAATGAACCGAGTGTCCCTTACCAGCGCGAGGTCGCTGTTGTAGACAGTCAGGGACACCTCTTTTCTCTCGCCTGTCCCTACCTCTAATCTCATCCCTTCCACGTTTTGACTCCCTCCTGCAAAAACCCATTGGCATGGCAAAGTCAAGAAGGAAGCTACAAGGATGAGTACAAAAACAAATGGAATACGACGCATTATCATCCCTCCTTGCATCACCACATTCTGCCTAAGATACTAGATCCGCCACAGTCTCGGCGTCAAGTCTCCGTACCACTTCAGTCACAAGGGCCACCGTATGGTCGTAATCATCGCGGTGTATCAAACCTGCGTGGCTATGGATATACCTGGCCGGAACGGCTATTACAAGCGAAGGCACACCCTGATCATGAAGGTGAATCCTACCTGCGTCTGTCGATCCTCCTTCCATAACATCAAGTTGATATGGGATCCCCAGACTCTTCGCAGTGTCTGTAACCAGGTTTCGAAGCTTGATGTTAGGCACCAGCGAACGATCGTATATGAGGATCACCGGGCCCTTGCCTATCTTCTCCAGGACAGCATCTTTATCCGCTCCAGGCACGTCATTTGCGATTCCTACCTCGAGAGCGAAAGCTACGTCAGGGCAGATTACGTCAACGCTGGTTTCAGCACCGCGAAGGCCGATTTCTTCCTGAACGGTCCCGACTCCGTACACTGTATTGGGGTGGCCGGTCAGAGACAGGTTCTTGAAGACTTCAATGAAGATCGCACAGCCTATCCTGTCGTCCCATGCCTTAGAAAGGTATGACTTGCCGTTCTTTAGGATCTCAAAACTACTTGCAGGGACAATTGGGTCACCCGGCTGAATACCAAAGGACTCCGTCGCCTCTTCGAAACTTGACGCGCCGACATCAATGAACATATCCTTTTTCTCTACGACCTTCTTCCGTTCTTCCTCAGTAAGCAGATGGGGAGGCTTAGATCCGATTATCCCCGGGACATCCCCGCGCGACCCCTTCACTATAACCCGTTGGGACAGCAAGACCTGGTCAAACCATCCCCCTAAGGGAATAAACCGTATGAATCCATCCGGGGTTATTGCCTTGACCATGAATCCGATTTCATCCATATGGCCTGCAAGCATTATGCGAGGCCCCGCGCTGTCTCCCACTCGTTCTGCGATTATGCTGCCAAGTTTGTCCCGGCGAATCGTGGTGGCATATGGTTCTATATATTCCTTGATGACTTCCCGAATTTCTCCTTCATAACCGGAGACTCCGTGGGCTTCTGATAATCGCTTAAGCATTGTTACTTTCTCGTCCATCATCCTACCTCCCTAGTACTGATACTTTGAAATAACTTCTATAAGAATTAGGACTATCCTGCTGAGTCTATAAACCCGCTGAAAATGAGAAAGGGAACAGAAAATCTGTTCCCGGTTTCATTCTCTACGTGTTTTCTGAATCCACCTTTGCATATAACCCTACCCAGGGGAGATCTTCTTGATGTTGTGCTCATCGAAGATCCCCCTTTTCACCTCTGAAGTCAAAGCCCGGCGGGCCTTAAATCTATCGCGTATGTGATCCACCGCGACGATGGGATCTACCGTATCCCCGCACGTAAATACATCAACTGCAGCATATCCGAACTCAGGCCAAGTATGAACGGATAGGTGAGATTCGGATATTACCACTACACCGCTGACCCCTTGTGGGCTGAATTTATGAAACGCCACCTCGCGAACCTCAGCTCCCGCCTTTAGCGCAGCGTCTACCATAGTCTCTTCCACAACTTCAATATCATCCAGGATCTCGGGGTCACAGTCGTACGCCTCGATAAGGATATGGCTCCCAAGAATGTTTTCCATTCAAAGTCCCGCCTCCCTTCAAATCGCTCCCTTCCTGTCGGTATTATGCCGATCAAAATAATCCTAGCAAATCCCATAGAAAAGTCAAGGGTTCAGACTCTCGCAGCGTGTCAGCGGCAGGCGGGGTGTCGTCGCAGGCGGCTGTTCAGGCAGGCGGCTTCAAGAGGTTACGCTTCTTCAGCGCAGTAAGGCCTGAAAGCACTGCCACTTCTACATGATGACGCAATAACCCACCTTGAATGTACATGATATACGGGGGACATATAGGCGCGTCAGCAGTCAGTTCTGAAGAAGAGCCTTGCACGAAGGTCCCGCCTGCCATTATCACATTATGAGCATATCCCGGGAGAGGTGATGCCACAGGTTTGTACAAAGCGTTTACGGGACCGGCCACATGAAAGCCTTGACAAAATGTAAGCAGCCTCTCTTCATCCCCCATCATGACGGCAAGCACGTTATCAGAAGGGATCTCGTCTGCATCGGGAAGAACCGGATATCCGAGAGATCGAAATACGTACCCGGCTACACACGTGCCTGACAAGGACTCGGCTACCATCTGGGGGGCAAGGAATAATCCTTGAAGCATAAGGCGGGATGTATTAAGGCTGGGTCCGATCTCTCCGCCTATTCCGGGCGCCGTTAATCTCGTGGCAATGCGTTCTACCAGGTCTTTCCTACCGACAATATATCCACCTGTAGGAGCGATACCGCCACCCGGGTTCTTGATGAGGGATCCTGCGGCGATATCAGCGCCGACTTCCGTAGGCTCAACCGTTTCGGTGAATTCACCGTAACAGTTATCTACCACCACGATTACATCTCTGTTGCGTGCCTTCACCGCCTGTGCAATCTTTGAGACAGTCATGCATGACACAGAGCGTTGCCACGAATATCCCCTGGAACGCTGTATGAACACTACTTTCGTACGACCGGTCACCGAGTCTGCAATAGCTTCAGGAATAGAGCCTCCTTGGACGTTCCAAGGCACCACCTTCCATGTTATGCCGAGCTCTGCGAGGCATCCGGGGATCTGCTTGTCCATGCCTACGACAGTCTGCAAAGTATCATAAGGCTTTCCCGTGGCAAAGAGGATCTCATCCCCCGGAAGCAGCAGGCCGAAAAGGCAAAGGGACAAGGCCTGGGTTCCTGATGCTATTTGGTGGCGCACAAGCGCGCTCTCCGCCCTAAAAACCCTGGAATATACTTCTTCAGTAACATCTCTTCCCCGGTCATCGTACCCGTAACCGGTGGTCCCTGCAAAGTCCTGGTCGCTTATACCCACTGACCTGAAAGACTCAAGTACTTTCATGAAGTTGTGCCTGAGGTTGTTATCGATACGCGAAAGGTTGTCCCTCTCTGCGTCACGGCCTTCGCTAAATAGTTGGATGAGGTCCGGATCCAGATCCAGAGTATTTTGGTGATACACTGTGTTGCTACTCCTTTCAACCATAAGTAGGGGACCATGCATCCCCAATGCCCCCAGACGCATGAGTCCTGTTTAGAGGCTCAGTTCACCTGAACTCTACCGGTAAAAGTAGCGCAAGGCACCGGTTTCGCACTTAGTAGATGCATGCATGCTCAATTCATCTATTCGTCGGAAGACGCCGGAGTCCTATCATCTTCGAAAGAAGCCGGCTCATTCCTTGACACACGCTCTGCGTCGCGTTGCCTTCTTGCACCGGTCCCGCATATCATGCATCTACCCCTCTCCAGTGTAGTGCGGCGCATTTCGATAGGTGCAAAGACCACTCCTTCTCTGAATCCTTCCACCTTGCCTTGCCTGTGACCGGCTATGTATCCGAGGAGAAAGGCGACAACAAGCAGCAGTAGCCAACCTTCAAGCGCCATATGCCTTCCCCCTGTATGAGCGGCTGATAAGGTCAGCGATTACTGCAGTAACAGGGGCGCATACGCCAACAAGCGCTGTAGTGCGCATATCAATGATCAATGCTGCGATCATCACTGCAAGAGACAAGAGGATCAACTGCGTTTTCCCTATCACACTCACAAGATTCGTGGCGGTTCCTCCCTTGTCACGAGAATAGTCAAGCAAATCGTCTATGAATTCAACAGCCGTCATGAGCAGGAGGCTTGCCAGTGTTGCAGGCCACCCGAATATGCTCCAGGAGGCAAGCGCTACGACTGCTGATTCCATCCAGGCGCTGAGCCCTAAGGGAAGCATCTGCGCCGGGTCTTTCAGCATTCCCACAGCGTATGCTGAAAGCATAAGAGGCGCGGCTAATCTCAGGTTAATGCTACATGCAAAGACCGCAAAAATTAAAGTGTAGACTACGCTTCCGGAACCCAGGACATCGATGAGAGAAGGGTTGCCTGCGGCTAAGTCTACCGCATAGTCCAGAAAATCATCGAGAAGCTTAATTGCGACGCCGGCAAGCGCCACTGCAAGGAGATCTGAAACCAGCCTAGAGGTTATGAAGGACATGTCGTCTTACCTCCTTGAGGCCTTCTCTTGTAGCTGCAGAAACAGGAAGCACCTTATACCCTGTGAACACTCTCCTTATCCTTGCAAAGCCGCGTTTTGCACCCGGCAGATCCATTTTATTCGCGACAATACAGTATCCGCCCCTTGGCCCTGCAAAGGCTGCCAGTTGCATATCAAGGTCTCCTTCTTGCGGGTCAGACAGTCCGTCTGCTTGGCCAAAGAGGTGTGCGTCTATTACATGAAGAATGATTTGTGCGCCACGTATGGCAGACAGAGTCTGGGCCATTGCTTTCCGGGTCAGCGGGTCATCATGGATCTCGCCAATGAGGCCTGTCGTGTCCACAAGTTCCACTGTCTTCTTGCCCTTTCCCGCCCTGAACTCAAGGGGCAGCGACTGGAGGCATTTTGTTTGGTGGGGCAGTGTCCCCACAAGTTCCCTTATGGCAATGTCCATTGGATACTTCCTGGAATACCGGGCACCTCCGGGGTCTTGAAAAGTAATCTCGACATCGCGTACCTTCATGTAATCAGCAAGCGCAAGAGCAAGAAGAGTCTTACCTACGTTTGGTTTACCCAAAACGATGCACCGCTTCATTGTTGCCTTCTATGTCTTCCCTTCGAATAAGCATGAGTTCTTCACGGGTCAACTGCTTTCTGTCTACAAGCCTGAGTGCCTGACGTCTTATGGCACGCTCAATAAGGTTTCTGACGAGGCGGGCATTGCCTGAATGTTCACTCAGAGATCCCAAGTTTCTGCTGAGCATCGCTTCAAGTTTGGCCCTGGCGGCAAGATCCAGTCTGTAGTCCCGTTTCTTTAGCATGAGGTCTGCAATGAGCATCAACTCTTCCGTGGTGTAATCAGGGAACTCGATGTGAATGGGGAATCGTGAACGTATACCCGGATTTGACTGGACGAATTTCGCCATCTCCTCGCGATACCCGGCCAGTATCACTATGAACCTGTCTCTGTTGTCTTCCATGGCCTTAATCAGAGTGGAGATTGATTCCTTGCCGAAATCTTTCTCGCCGCCTGTAGCCAAAGAATACGCCTCATCAATAAAGAGTATGCCACCTAAGGCTTTCTTAATCTGATCCCGAGTCTTTTGGGCGGTGTGACCTATATATTCTCCGACAAGGTCAGCCCGCTCTCTCTCGACAAGATGGCCTTTTTCCAATACACCCATTTCACGAAAGATCTTCCCCATGAGGCGGGCACAAGTAGTCTTCCCTGTGCCGGGGTTGCCGCTAAATACCATGTGCAAGACTAAAGACTCTGATGCCAACTGCCGCATCTCTCTAATACGCTGAATCCGGACGTACGCCACCAGCTCACGGATTAGAGCTTTGACTGCTGCAAGCCCGATTAGACTGTCCATCTCGGAGAGGGCATCATTCAGCCTCCACTCGCCGGCATCAGGGCTTTCGGCATCTATCTGTCTCTTCCTGGCATGGGAGTCGGATGACGTCCTTAAGGCTTGTATAGCTTCGACCGGGCTCAGCCGGCCTTCTTCTAAGCCGACAAGGACAAGGTTGGGATTCCTGGGTTCAAAAGCAGGCATGGCCCTGGCCCTCCTTAAGTAGGGTTGATACATCTACTAATTTACGGATCAGGACCATACATCTTATGTCTCTCCCGCGGCAACGGTCACAATTTCGAGAGAGGAGCCGTATCGTCTCAGCCGCGGTGGGACAGAGGCTTCAAGCAATGAGGCGTGCCTACAATTAGAGATAGGATATACGTCAAGGTTGCCTTATCAAGGACTTCACACCTTGCCAAGGCATCGTCAAGATTATCCCCCACGCACAGAATCCCGTGGTTGGCCAACAGGACTGCCGTATTATCACCCAGCGCCCGGACTGTATTTTCGGCAAGTTCAATACTACCGGGTTTTCCATACTCGGCAACTTTGACCTCATCTTTGAATGCGAATGTGCATGCGTCAATGATAAGCGGGAGAGGTTTACGCACAACTGCAAGCGCAGACGCAATCGGCGGATGAGCATGGACAATAGCGCTTACGTCAGGACGTGCCAGATAGACATTCCTGTGCAGATGGAATTCTATGGACGGCTTGTAACGCCCTTCATAAGTGCCGTCCCCAAGGTCAACTACTACAATGTCCTCAGGTTGAAGAGTCTCATAGGGCAAACTGCTGGGGGTAATCAGGAATGCATTGGCGCCGGGATGCCTGACACTGACATTCCCTCCTGTGCCCACTGTTAACCCTAATCTCAGCATTGATCCGGCTGTTTCAATGACCTGGTTTCTGAGAGCCTCAGACTCCATTTCTTCCGCCTCCTCAAAAGCGAATTATAAGAACGTGTATAGTCAATTCGCGATAATTGACTCAGGTATGAACGATGGCTGCATTTCTTATCTTAAACCTCTACACATTGCCGGTAATTAACCATGGAATAGGGCGGGAAGACCCCGCGGTCCGTGACTATGGCGCTGACAAACTTAGCAGGTGTCACATCAAAAGCAGGATAGTATCCCTTTGCCTTAGGCGTGGCAGTACGTTGCCCTCGGCACATCAGAACCTCGTCAGGATCCCTTTCCTCTATGATGACTTCAGCGGCTGTAAGAGCTTTCGGATCCGGCCCGTCACAAAAAGCAAAGAACGGAACACCGAAATGATGAGCGCTCACTGCAATGCTGTATTCTCAGGCCGGATCAAAAACGGGAGTTCCACTTTCGTCCTACGGGTCATGTTCGTTGCCCCTCTACCAGAATATCCAGCGTAGCCATGAAGAGCCTCTCAAGGCGCCCCTTGGCTTCGGCAAAGATCTCGCCGACTTCTTCGTGCCGAACCTTCCCAGGCAACATGCCTGCACCATAGTTGGTGGTGACAGTCACTGTAGCGTAGTTGATGTCAGCTTCGTTTGCAAGAACGACTTCAGGGACAATGGTCATGCCCACAACATCCCCGCCCACCAGCCGCATCATGGAGATCTCAGCCGGTGTTTCGAATCTGGGCCCTTCAGCGGAGACATATGTCCCGTACGGGTGAATGTGGATGTCATTGTCTTTCGCTGCCTTCAGTATCTTCCCACGAAGAAATCCTGAGAAAGGCTCCGTGACGTCCACGTGTTTAAAATCAGGGTCTTCTTCATCAAAGAATGTTCCGATTCTACGTCTTGTCCAGTCTATGAACTGGGACAAGAGCACCAGTTCCCCCGGGGGCAACAGCATATGTAATGAGCCGACAGCGGCTGTTGACATAATGTATTCCACGCCCAAATCCTTCATTGCCTTTATGTTGGCCCTGTAATTGACTATGTGCGGAGGAAGTGAATGAGATACTCCGTGTCTCGGCACAAATGCTATTTCGGAACCCTTATACCGCGCAATGGAAACACGGGCTGTACCATATCTGTTAGTGACATCCTCTTCCCTTATGACAGGCAGGCCCTCCAGCCTGTAGAATCCGGTTCCTCCTATTATGCCGAACTTCGCCATGAGTCAGGCCTCCTTTCCATACTCTGTTTCGTCGCCCTTTTGGCTCCTTCCTGCCAGACGTCTCTATAGGAATTCCCGCATGGCTTCATTGGAAAGCATCAAACCGCTGCGGGTAAGCCTGAGCCTTCTCCTGTCCCATTCAAGCAGCCCAGAGGCTACCCCTTTCTCAATAGCCTTGCCAAAGGTGTCCTGCATTGACACTCCGAAACGCCGCCGGAATTCCTCCTCCCCGACACCGTCAGTCATTCGTAGCCCCATAATCATTACAGTTGACATCTCATCCGCCTTGGAGAAAACCTCCCTTTCGTGTACCGCCGAACCCAGGCTCCAAATCGAGCCTGTGTAATCTATGGGATCAGTGAGGTTGCTCCATCTTTCTCCGTTTACATATGAATGCGCGCCTGCACCGAGACTGAAATAGGGCCCAAGCCTCCAATAGATGATATTGTGGCGGGATTCGTACCCGGGTAAAGCGAAATTGGATATCTCATAATGCTGGTATCCTGCATTTTTCAACTTGTCCTTTGCAAGATAGTACATATCTATCTCGAGATCCTCATCACAAGGCGCCTGTGTTCCGGACTCTACCGCACGCCACAAAGGCGTTCCTTTTTCGAGCATCAATCCGTACGCGGAGATATGCTCGGGCCTTAACCCCAACACTTCGTCAAGAGTCTCCTCCCAGTCCTTCATAGTCTGGCCGGGGATGGCGTAAATGAGATCCATGTTTACGTTATCAAACCCCGCCTCCCGGGCAGACTGAAATGCCCGAATGGAGTCGGCTGCCGTATGCGCCCGGCCCAACGTCGCCAGGAGGCTGTCATTTAGTGACTGGATCCCTATACTGAGGCGTGTCATCCCCATTTCCCTGAGCGAACCCAGTTTCCTCGAATCCACTGTCCCCGGATTGGCTTCCACCGTTATTTCTGCGTTATGCGCCATGGGGAATAGTCGGAGAATCTCAGTCACCGGTCGCCGAAGTGACTCCGTGGAAAGACACGTTGGGGTTCCTCCTCCCAAGTAAAAGGTGACTACTTCTACTCCCAGCTCTCTTACGGCCTCCGACTGGATTCTTGCTTCCTCAAGAAGCGCTTCCAGATATCGATTTACCGTCTCCCTTGCGTGATCAAAGGAGTCCATGCAGTAGGAATTGAAATCGCAGTAATCGCACTTTTTGATGCAAAAAGGAATGTGAACATATAGGCCTAGTCTACCTTGAGAACCGCCATGAACGCTTCCTGAGGAATCTCCACATTCCCCAACTGCTTCATGCGCCTTTTCCCTTCCCTCTGTTTCTCCAGGAGTTTCCGTTTTCGTGAGACATCTCCTCCATAACATTTCTGCAATACGTTCTTGCGCATTGCCCGCACAGTCTCCCTGGCAATCACTCGAGACCCCACGGCAGCTTGGATTGGCACATCAAAAAGCTGACGAGGAATGATTCCTCGGAGCTTCTCCACTAATTGACGCCCTCGCTCTTCAGCCTTGTCCTTGTGGATCATGCACGAGAGGGCATCCACAGGCTGATCATTCAGGAGAATGTCCAGCTTGACAAGGTTCGACTCAAAATGCCCGACATAAGCATAATCCAAAGACGCATATCCTCTTGTCCGTGATTTCAGCCGATCGAAGAAGTCCAAAAGAATCTCAGAAAGAGGCAATTCGTAGATGAGTCTGACGCGGCTTTCACTCAAGTACTCCATATCCTTGTACTGTCCCCGTCTTTCCTGACACAGCTCCATTACAGGCCCTATATAGTCAGAAGGGGTAATGATCGCAGCCTCGACAAACGGCTCTTCAATAGCCCGGATTTTCGAGGTTGGAGGCAGCTTGGACGGGCTGTCAATTTCCACTCGTTCTCCGGAAGTCTTCTCCACCCGATACACTACGCTCGGGGCTGTGGTTATCAAGCTCAAATCAAACTCACGTTCCAGGCGCTCTTGAATTATGTCCATGTGTAACAGTCCGAGAAAACCGCACCTGAAACCAAAACCTAAAGCGACTGACGTCTCAGGCTCAAACTCAAGGGAAGCGTCGTTTAATCGGAGCTTGGTTAAGGCGTCGCGAAGGTCTTCGTACTGACCGGACTCTACAGGATAAAGCCCACAGAACACCATAGGCCGTACCCGCCTGTAGCCGGGGAGAGGCGCCTCTGCAGGAGACTTGGCAGAAGTGATGGTGTCACCGACACGCATGTCTTGGACATTCTTCACTCCTGCGGCTACGTACCCTACCTCACCTGCAGATAAGGATTGTGTCTCATGCATATCGGGCTTGAAAACCCCTAACTCCATTACCTCAAATTCCTTGTCAGTTGCCATTAGCTTTATCTGCATACCGGTGGTAAGATGGCCGTCCATAACTCTTGCATATGCGATGACTCCCCTGTAGGGATCAAAGTGAGAATCAAAGATCAAGGCTTTCAAAGGCGCCTCTGCATCTCCACGGGGTGACGGGACTCTATGAGTGATAGCCTCCAGTACCTCTTGTACACCCTGCCCTGTTTTGGCAGAGGCAAATATGAACTCGTCCCGGCTAAACCCAATAGTGTCCTGAAGCTCCCGCATAACCCTTTCCGGATCCGCATTAGGTAAGTCTATCTTGTTAATCACAGGAATTATTACGAGATCATTCTCTATTGCGAGATAGAGATTAGCAAGAGTTTGGGCTTCAATCCCCTGGGACGCGTCGACCACCAATACCGCACCTTCACACGCGGCAAGGCTNNCGCGAAACCTCATAGCCGAAATCCACGTGTCCGGGAGTGTCGATAAGGTTAAAAATATAGTCCTTTCCTTCAGGAGATTTGTATACCAGCCGCACTGCCTTGGCTTTAATTGTAATGCCGCGCTCTCGTTCAAGATCCATGCTGTCGAGAACCTGGTCAGTCATGTCACGCTCAGAAATCGACGAAGTGGCTTCCAGTATCCTGTCTGCGAGAGTGGACTTTCCGTGGTCTATGTGAGCAATTATACAGAAATTCCTTATAGTGGAACCCCCCAAAGATATCGCACCTCCGTATTATCAGGCAAATGTGGCCCAAAGCACACGCGTCCCGGCCACATCCGTGGTTCATTATATCACCATCCGGGGACCGAGACAATTTCGTTCCACGGGTGATGGTCCACAG
>MTKW01032196.1_pt1 | contig 16290 bp, 10 predicted proteins | sample 1042761 | NCBI WGS metagenome assembly MTKW01 (sample SAMN06205366, study PRJNA360243) | anaerobic digester metagenome | biome: Wastewater treatment plant; feature: Anaerobic digester sludge; material: sludge; isolation source: anaerobic digester fed with sludge from wastewater treatment plant ... | reverse complement strand
CAACGACTATGCCAGGCGTTACGGGATACTTAAAGATAATGATGAAAAATTGACCGGGGAGGATGCACGGGAGGGCCTCTCCGCTGTTTTGAGTGTTAAAATGAAAGAGCCTCAATTTGAGGGACAGACCAAAACAAAACTGGGCAACAGTGAGGTTCGAGGCCTAGTTGATTCAGTGACCAGCGATTACCTCACCACCTTTTTTGAAGAAAACCCTGGGCCTGCCAAATTGATCGTAGAAAAGGCTGTGCAGGCCTCCCGAGCCAGAGAGGCTGCCAGAAAAGCCAGGGAATTGACCAGGAGAAAATCCGCCCTGGACAATCTGAGCCTTCCGGGGAAACTGGCTGATTGTGTTTCCAGAAAGCCTGAGGAATGCGAACTTTATATTGTTGAGGGCGACTCTGCAGGCGGTTCTGCCAAACAGGGGCGGGACCGGCGCAATCAAGCCATACTGCCTCTAAGGGGTAAGATCCTTAATGCTGAAAAGGCGCGCCTGGATAAACTGCTGGCCAATGAGGAGATTAAGAATATTATCACTGCTATCGGAACCGGTATTTTGGATGATTTTGATCTGAGCAAAGCGCGCTACCACCGCATAGTGATCATGAGTGATGCAGATGTTGACGGCTCCCATATCAGGACCCTGTTGTTAACCTTTTTTTATCGCTATATGCGCCCGTTGATCGAAGCGGGTTATGTTTATATTGCACAACCGCCCCTCTACAGGGTGCAGAGGGGGAAGAAGGTTCAGTATGTTTACAACGATCAGGAACTGGATAGACTGCTGAAAAAGATGAATACCAGTAATGTCAGTATTCAGCGCTTTAAGGGACTGGGTGAAATGAACGCGGATCAACTCTGGGAAACCACCATGGACCCCGAAAACCGTACCATGCTCCAGGTCAGTTTGGAGGATGCTGTACTGGCTGATGAGATTTTCACCATTTTGATGGGTGAAAAGGTAGAACCCCGCAGGGAATTTATTCAAACCCATGCCAGAGAAGTGAGGAATCTGGATGTGTAGATGGTGGTTGGTGGTTGGTCGTTAGTCGTTGACCGATCACCGGGACAGGTTGACCGCGCGATCACCCAACCTGTCCCCGCGCGCGATCAGGGGGACAGGTTGACTGATCGGTTTTATAATTTCTGTTGGTAGTCGTAGATCATCCTGCTGATAGTGGCGATGTTGGCGAATCCCTGGTCGGGGTCCTCCACATTATAGGCATATACCACAATGATAAAGGGGCGTTTCCCATAAACTATACCCACATCACTGGGGCAACCCCAGATAAAACCTTCTTTGTGGGCTACTTTCACCATATCAGGTAGATAAAGAGGGATACCCTCATTATAGATGCCATTAGCCATATCATCCAGTAACCGGGCGGTATTGGAGTCTGTTTGTGACCAATTTAAGGCCACTTTGAGATAAGTCCCCATATCCCGCGGTGTGATCCAATTGTTTCCGTTAGGGTAAACTGTGGTGCCACCTATTTCTTTCATAAAGTTGGCAACACTGCCTTTCCCTACAAAGTCCCGCAGCATATTATAAGCTATGTTATCACTGGTGGTGATGGCCTGGGTAGTCAGTGATCTGAGTGTCAGTTTATCACCATCTTTGATGCCGAACTGCAGGATGCCGCTTCCTCCCTGGTAGTGCTGAGCAGCGTTGTAAGTTAGTTTTTGCTGCCAGTCTAAAATGCCCAGGGAGACGAGTTTATTTATGAAGAGCACAGTGGGAAATTTAACTGTACTGGCAGCTGGAAAGGCGTCATCTGCTTTGATGCCAAAGGATCTGCCGGTGTATAGGTCTTCAAAATAGACACCATAGACACCTGGTTGGCTGGCAAGATAATTGTTGATCTGCTGTTCCAGGGCCCGGTATGTGGGATCTGTATTATTATCAGGGATATAGAGGACCTGGCCTGGATAGATCAGATCACTATAAAGACCGTTATTGGATTTGATGGCCTCCACTGTGGTGCCAAACCTCTGAGAGATGAGCCAGAGGCTGTCCCCTGCTTTAACCGTATAGGTGGCGGCAAAAGCGGTCAGTGGGAAAATAAACAGTGAGAGGGATAAAAAGAGGGGAATCAGCAGTTTAATTTTGTTGTGATGAAACATTAAAACACCTCCTGTGAAGTTGGTGTCTCCCATGTTTAATTACAGCATAAACAGGTGAAAATATCATTAAAAATGGTAATTAATTGGTAATGTAATCACTGGACATAACGGATTAACTGCTCAGTATTTCATTTTAGTGGTTAAAGTACAGTAAATGGTTTGGCAATTGTGATGAGCGGGTTTATAATTTAGTTGAAGGAGGAGATGAAATGCCGACTGGCGGTTCGGTTATCCCGATAGACATCAATGAAGAGGTAAAAAGGTCTTATCTGGACTATGCCATGAGTGTCATCGTGGGCAGGGCATTGCCCGATGTACGGGATGGACTTAAACCAGTACAGAGAAGAATTTTATATGCTATGTATGATGCGGGCATAACCCCAGACAAGCCTTATAAAAAGAGTGCAGTTGTAGTGGGTAATGTGCTGGCACGCTACCATCCCCATGGGGATGCTGCTGTTTATGATGCCCTGGTGCGCCTTGCTCAGGATTTTGTCTGCCGCTACCCTTTGGTAGATGGACACGGCAACTTCGGTTCCATAGATGGTGATGCACCGGCGGCTATGCGTTATACAGAGGTGCGGCTGGCACCTATCTCCCTGCAGATGCTGGCAGATATTGAACAGGAAACTGTGGATTTTATGCCCAACTATGATGAATCCACAAAGGAGCCTGCGGTTCTGCCCAGCCGGATTCCCAACCTTTTGGTCAATGGTTCTGCAGGGATCGCGGTAGGGATGGCTACCAATATTCCTCCCCATAACTTGAGTGAGGTCATCGATGGACTGGTTCATTTGATCGACCACCCTGAGGCGACAATTGATGATCTGATGAAACATATACCTGGTCCTGATTTCCCTTCAGCGGGCTACATATTAGGACGTGACGGCATCAGGGATGCCTATACCAAAGGCCGGGGGTCCGTGGTGATGAGGGGCAAGGCAGAGATCGAGAAGGGCCCTGGAAATAAAACACAGATTGTGATCACTGAACTTCCCTACCAGGTCAATAAAGCCCGTTTGATCGAAAGAATCGCAGAACTGGTAAGGGAAAAGAAGATCGAAGGTATAAGCGATCTGCGTGATGAGTCGGACCGCACCGGTATGAGGATTGTTGTTGAGGTAAAAAAGGATGCCAATCCCCAGGTGATCCTGAACAGGCTGTACAAACACACCAATCTGCAGGATACTTTTGGTGTGATTATGATCGCTCTGGTTGATGGGGAACCTCGAACCCTCAATTTGAAACAGGTTTTGGATTATTATCTGCAGCACCAGATCACAGTTATCAGGCGCAGATCCCAGTACCAATTGAGGCGCGCCCAGGAACGGTTGCACATTGTGGAGGGTTTGGTCACAGCTCTTGATCACATCGATGAGGTGATCAATTTGATCAGGTCCTCTCAAACCGATCAGGAGGCCCGCAGTGGTTTGATGGAGCAGTTTGGTCTCAGCGAGATACAGGCCCAGGCCATTTTGGATATGAGGCTGAAGCGCTTGACCGGGCTGGAACGGGAAAAGGTATTGGATGAGAAGCAGGAGTTGGAAAAGAGGATCAGCTATTTAGAAGCACTGCTGGCCAGTGATCAGAAGATCAGGGGTGTTGTGCGCAAAGAACTTTTGGATGTTAAGAAAAAGTTCGGAGATGAGCGCAGAACTGTAATCACTGCTAAGAAATCGGAGTTTAAAGTAGAGGATATTATTCCTAATGAATATGTGGTGGTCACCTTGACCAGGCGCGGGTATATTAAAAGGATCCCGGTGAACACCTACAGGGGTCAGCACCGGGGAGGGAAAGGGATTACCGCTCTGACCACAAAAGACGGGGATCTGGTGGAACAGCTTTTTGTGGCCTCTACCCACAGCTATCTGCTCTTTTTCACCAATAAAGGAAAGGTTTACAGGATCAAGGTCTACGAGATTCCTGAAGGATCCCGGCAGGCTAAGGGAACAGCACTGGTCAACCTCATTCCTTTGGAAGGTGATGAGTTTGTTACTGCCTTAATCCCCTTGAAGGAGTTCAGAGATGACCGCTACCTGTTTATGGTTACCAGGCAGGGTACTGTGAAAAAGGGTGTTTTAAGCGATTATGATGCTGTAAGAAAGGACGGGTTAATCGCCATCCGCTTACGCCCAGATGATGAACTGATCGGTGTTAGGCTCACAGAAGGAAACTGCGATATAATGCTGGTAACCAAAAATGGAAAATCCCTCTGTTTCAATGAAAGGGATGTGCGCAGTATGGGTAGAACAGCCTATGGTGTGCTAGGTATACGCCTGGATTCAGGTGATGAAGTTGTGGGTATGGAACGGCTGGGTCAGGCTGATCAGGTGCTGGTGGTCACAGAAAAGGGCTATGGCAAACGCACCGAATTGAAGGAATACCGCCTACAGAAAAGGGGCGGCAAGGGGATCATCACCTTAAGGGTTACAGAGCGCAATGGACACCTGGTGTCTACTAAGGTTGTTGATGAACGGGATGAAGTGCTTTTGATGAGCAGTGATGATATCATCATCCGCATCCCTGTCAAAGAGGTCACCTTGCAGGGGCGCAATACACAGGGTGTTAGGCTGATGCGCTTGAATGAGGATGAACGGGTTGTGGCGGTGGCTAAAGTGCCTCCAGCAAGCATCAATGATGTGGAAAAAGTCGATTAATCTATTGCTTGCAGTTGGTGGGTAAAGTAAAATAAATAATTGACCTTGTTTTTAACGAAGGGACGGGAATTAAGATGAAGAAGGATTTAGTAAACAAATTTCTCGGCGGTGTGATCATGGATGTGACCACTCCGGAGCAGGCGAAAATTGCCGAAGCTGCGGGGGCCTGTGCAGTAATGGCCTTAGAAAGAGTTCCCGCTGATATCCGGGCAGCAGGCGGTGTGGCCCGCATGGCTGATCCCGATGTGATATTGCGGATTATGGATGCTGTTTCCATCCCGGTGATGGCAAAAGCACGCATTGGTCATTTCGTGGAAGCTCAGATTTTAGAAGCTTTAGGGGTTGATTTTATTGATGAAAGTGAGGTTCTCACACCTGCTGATGAGGACTATCATATCGACAAACACCAGTTCAAGGTGCCTTTTGTCTGTGGTGCCCGCAACCTGGGGGAGGCACTGCGAAGGATCGGTGAAGGGGCGGCCATGATCCGCACTAAAGGTGAGGCGGGAACCGGAAATATTGTTGAGGCTGTGCGCCACATGAGAACTGTGCAGGACGAAATCCGCTGGGTTAAAGGACTCCCGAAAGAGGAGTTGATGGTTGCAGCCAAAAAACTGGGTGCACCCTATGAGCTGGTGAAAGAGGTGGCCTCAACAGGAAAACTGCCAGTGGTCAATTTTGCTGCAGGTGGGGTGGCAACACCGGCTGATGCAGCTCTGATGATGCAGTTGGGAGCTGACGGTGTTTTTGTGGGTTCAGGGATTTTTAAATCTTCGGACCCGGAAGCAAGGGCTAAAGCTATTGTTACTGCTGTGGCCAACTATAAAGACCCTAAAGTCTTGGCAGAGGTCTCCCGGGGACTGGGTGAGGCTATGCCCGGTTTGGAGATCAGCAGCATGCCCCCTGAAGCTCGCCTGGCAGGAAGAGGCGGCGAATAATAGCACAAATCTATAAGTGGTGTTTACTTTTTGAGACAATTTAGAGGCCGGTACAGGGCATAGAGAAATCTATGTCCTTTTTTTTAATTTCTGCTAGATCATGAAAAAGATATCCATTAAAATATAAAAGAAAAATTATAATAAGAAAAAACTGACATTGTGGCTGTTTAAAATGCGGGGTTCTAAGATTATCAATAAATAGTTACCAGAGGGGTTAAACTGTTTATAGCTGTATTAAATTGGATGACCAATAGCAGACAGACTAAGGGGACAGTCACTCCGGCTGGTACCAAATTTATATAAAGGGGTGAAAGATGTGCGTTTGGAAGTGGGAAATATTTTGATCAACGATATCCAGTTTGGGGACAGGACAGAAGTGAAAGCAGGGGTCCTTTTTGTGAACAGGGAGGAATTAGCCCAGGTTACCGGTGATGATGATCGCATAGCATCAGTGGAAATATACCTAGCCAAACCAGGTGAAGAAATCAGAATTATCCCTGTGAAAGATGTGATCGAACCCCGGATTAAGGTATCAGGGAAGGGAGGGATTTTCCCCGGTTTGATCAGCAAAGTGGATACTGTTGGGGAGGGGAGAACCCATGTCCTCAAGGGTACAGCTGTAGTAACCACTGGGAGGATAGTCGGTTTTCAGGAGGGTTTGATCGATATGGCTGGGCCCGGTGCTGAGTACACACCCTTTTCTAAAACCATGAATGTTGTGCTAAAAGTAGAACCTGTTGAAGGGCTGCACCAGCATGAGCATGAAAGGGTAGTAAGGCTGGCAGGCTTAAGGGCAGCAGAGTACCTGGGCAGGGCAGGACAGAGTGTTGAACCTGACAGTGTTGAGGTTTATGAAACAAAGCCACTGCTGGAGCAGGTAAAGGAATACCCGGACCTGCCGAAAGTTGTCTATGTATATATGCTGATAACCCAGGGGCTTTTGCACGACACCTATTTCTATGGTGTTGATGCCAAACAGATTATACCCACCTTTGTTTATCCCACAGAGGTGATGGATGGGGCAGTGGTCAGCGGGAACTGTGTTTCCGCCTGCGACAAAAACCTCACCTATATCCATCAAAACAACCCGGTCATCCAGGACCTCTATGAACGGCATGGGAAAGACTTGAATTTTATCGGCTGTGTGATCACAAATGAGAATGTTACTTTAGCTGATAAAGAGCGTTCCTCCAACATGACCGCTAAACTGGTGGAGTTTCTCGGTGCAGATGGAGCGATTATTTCTGAGGAGGGTTTTGGCAACCCTGACACAGATATGATCATGAACTGCTATAAGATTGAGGAAAAAGGGATCAAAACCGTATTGATCACAGACGAGTATGCAGGAAGGGATGGCGCCTCCCAGTCTCTGGCTGATTCCACTGAAAAGGGAGATGCAGTGGTTTCCACAGGCAATGCCAATGAGATCATTAAACTGCCTCCCATGAAAACAGTGATCGGCTATCCGGAAGCTACTGATATCATTGCTGGAGGGAGTGACGGCAGTTTAGGTGAGGATGGGAGCATTACCGCTGAGATTCAGATCATTATAGGTTCTACCAATGAGCTGGGATATGGCTTATTAACAGCAAAAGGAAGATAACCCATTTGCGTAGAGAAGGGATGATAATTCCATGACCATCAGAATTGTGCACTATATCAATCAGTTTTTTGCAGGGATCGGTGGAGAAGAAAAGGCTGACCACAGGCCTGAGGTGCGAGAGGGTGCAGTTGGCCCCGGTATCGCTTTTCAGCAGGCCTTTGGTGAAGAAGCTGAGATAGTGGCAACTGTTATTTGTGGTGATACATATTTTAATGAAAACATGGCTGCTGCCACAGATGAAGTGATCGGTATGATGGAAAATTACAGGCCTGACCTGGTCATCTGCGGGCCTGCATTCAATGCCGGCCGCTATGGTATCGCCTGTGGTGCGGTGGCTGAGGCTGTTGTTGACCGGCTGGTCATTCCGGCGGTTTCCGGTATGTATCCGGAGAACCCCGGTGTTGACATGTATAAAAAGGCTGTATACATCATAGAAACATCAAATTCTGCGGCAGGGATGAGAAAAGCGGTAGCCCCTATGGTTAGGCTGGCCTTAAAGCTTGCCCGGGGCGAAAAGACCGGTTCTCCTGAAGAGGAGGGCTATATTCCCAGGGGAATCCGCCAAAACCAGTTTGCAGCTGAACGGGGTTCCAAGCGGGCTGTGGAAATGCTGTTGAAAAAGCTCAAAGGTGAGGAATACACCACTGAGTACCAGATGCCGGTCTTTGACCGGGTTACTCCTGGTGCAGCGGTCAAAGACATTAAAAAGGCAAAGATTGCCCTTGTCTCATCTGGGGGCCCTGTTCCCAAAGGTAACCCGGACCGGATCGAATCCTCAAGTGCCTCCAAATTCGGCAGGTACAGCCTGCAGGGTATCGATGACCTGAACCCTGAGAACAGTGAAACAGCCCATGGCGGTTATGACCCGGTCTATGCCAATGAGGATCTGGACAGGGTTCTTCCGGTGGATGTTCTCAAAGAGATGGAAAAGGCAGGTGAAATAGGCTCACTGCACGAATACTGGTATGCCACAGTGGGCAATGGAACTTCTGTAGCAAATGCCAGAAGATTTGCGGTTGAGATAGTAAAGGAACTGACCGCTGCTGGGGTTGATGCAGTGATCCTCACCTCTACTTGAGGGACCTGTACTCGTTGCGGTGCAACGATGGTAAAAGAAATTGAAAGAACAGGCCTGCCAGTGGTGCATATGTGCACTGTTGTGCCCATCTCTTTGACCGTTGGTGCCAACAGGATTGTTCCTGCTGTTGCCATACCACATCCCCTGGGGAATCCATCTCTGAACAGGGATGATGAGAAAAAACTGCGCAGGAAACTGGTAGAGAAAGCATTAAATGCTCTGCAGACTGAGGTCAGCGGACAAACGGTGTTTGAATAAAATAGTTTTAGCGGAAGGCATGTTATAAATTAACAATTGCCTCCATCTGACTTTTGTTTTGCAATAGATGTTGTCAAAGGTTTTTTTCTGTGCTATAATTGCTGTCAAACTTAAAAGCAATAATGTGATGATGGGGGCTAGTAGGTTTGCTTTACCTTAGACAGAGAGCCGGCGGTTGGTGGAAGCCGGTAGGTGGGCACTCTGAATCCACCCCTGAGCTGCTCTGAAAACCGGTAGGGATAAGGAGCACAGGTTGTTCTGTTATCGACTTGCAAGAGGATGCTGTTTGAATTACAGCATCAAATTGGGTGGCAACGCGGGTATTCACTCCCGTCCCATAGGGGGCGGGAGTTTTTATATTTGCCCAGCCTGATCAGCTGATCGTTTTTTTGCTCAACAGCACCGCCCAAAGTGGTGCTACCCTATTTAATTATTTTGCCGAGGAGGATCTGAGATGAAAAAACAGTATTTATTGCTGCCGGGGCCGACCCCTGTACCTTCCCAAGTTTTACGAGGGTTGGCCAAACCGATGATCAACCATCGGGGACCTGAGTTTAAAAAACTGCTCATCGAGGTGTCCGAAGGATTAAAAGAAGTATTTTCTACGGAAAACGAAGTGCTTGTTTTCCCCTCCGCAGGCACCGGTGGGATGGAAGCAGCTGTGGTCAACTTCGTCTCTCCGGGAGAGAAAGTATTGGTGGTTTCCATCGGTAATTTCGGTGACCGCTTTGCAGAGATCTGCAGGCGTTTCGGAGCCGTAGTAGAAAAAATGGATTTCCCCTGGGGAACTGCGGCGGATCCCGCTGTTCTGGAGGATCGCATAAAAAAAGATACCGGTAAAGAGATTAAAGCGGTTTTCGTAACCCATAATGAGACATCAACAGGTGTGACCAATGATTTGCCTCAACTGCGGGCAGCTTTAGGGGATCACCCAGCACTCTTTATCGTGGATTCTGTGAGCGGATTGGGAGCTATGCCATTGGAAACCGATGCCTGGAACCTGGATGTGGTTGTGGCCGGTTCCCAAAAGAGCTTTATGCTGCCGCCGGGGCTTTCCTTTGTTTCAGTGAGCAAAAAAGCCTGGGAAAGGGCCGCAGAGTGCACCAATCCCCGCTACTACTGGGACCTTAAGGCTGCGAAAGAATTCGCTTTAAAGGGGCAGACACCTTATACCCCGGCACTGCCTCAGCTAACCGGACTGGTGGAGTCATTAAAGATGATGAAAGAAGAGGGCAAGGAGAATGTTATTGCCCGGCACCGCAGGCTGCGGGATATGGTGCGTTCAGGTGTGCGCTCATTAGGGCTCCCACTCTTGGCTGAAGATGATGTTGCATCAACAGCGGTAACCGCGGTGTTGGCACCTGATGGAATAGCAGCAGATACCATCCGCAGCACCATGAGGGAGAAATTTAATGTGGTGGTGGCTGGGGGACAGAACCAGCTGAAAAATAAGATCTTTCGCATCGGCCACCTGGGCTATGTTCAGGAATTGGATATTCTGGCTGCGCTGGCAGCTTTGGAGATGTCACTGGCTCTCTGCGGATATCAGGTGAATATCGGACAGGGAGTTCGGGCTGCCCAGGAGGTTGTTATGTCGGAATTGGCTTGAAAGGAGGAAGATAAAAATGAATGAGCGGATGAAAATCCTTGTCGGAGATAAAATAGTTGATCCAGCCCTGGAGATGCTCAGGGCAGAAGCGGATGTTGATGTGAGAATAGGGATCGAACAGTCTGAATTAGAGGAGATCATAGAAAACTATGATGCGCTGATCGTGCGCAGCAAACCTCTGGTAACAGAGGAAGTTTTAAAAAGGGGAAAAAGGCTGAAGGTTGTGGGGCGCGCCGGTAATGGAGTGGATAATATTAATTTAGAGGCCGCAACCCATCAAGGGGTAGTTGTGGTGAACACCCCGGACAGCAACAGCTTTTCAGCAGGGGAACAAACCATCGCCCTGATGCTGGCCTCGGCCCGGAACCTTCCCCAGGCACATATAGTTGTGAAAGATGGCGGTTGGGGGCGCAGCCGTTTTATGGGAAGTGAGCTTTATGGCAAAACTGTGGGTATTGTGGGTCTAGGCAGAATCGGTTCCTTTGTGGCCACCCGCCTCAAAGCCTTCAATATGCGGGTGATTGCCTATGACCCCTATATTCCCTTGGAGCGTTTTAAGCGCTTCGGGGCTGAGCGCATGGAGACCCTGAATGATCTGGTGCGAGAGTCGGATTTTATTACCGTCCATACCCCGAAAACCGAGGAAACCATAGGGATGATCGGGAAGGAACAGTTCCAGATAGCCAAACGGGGTGTACGGGTGGTTAACTGTGCCAGGGGAGGGATCATCGATGAAGAGGCTTTGGCCTGGGCTCTTAAGGAGGGGATAGTTGCCAGTGCTGCTCTGGATGTTTTCAGTAAAGAACCCTGCACAGGCAACCCTCTTTTAGAGTTTGATAATGTGGTGGTTACCCCGCACCTGGGCGCCACCACCTTTGAAGCCCAGCACCGGGTGGGAACAGACCTGGCCAGCTATGTGCTCTCTGCTCTCAGAGGGGAGATCGTCCCCAATACGGTGAATATCCCCTGTTTGCTGGGAGAGGAAATAGACACCATGCGGCCCTTTTTGGAATTAGCCGAGTATTTGGGCAAACTCTATTATCAGCTGGAAAAATCGCCGGCAGAGCGGGTTCAGCTCACCTACCACGGAGAGATTGCCAAAAAAGAGACCGGAATGCTGACTCTGGCATTTTTGAAAGGGCTGCTTACACCGGTGATGGGAGACCAGGTGAACTTGGTCAATGTTTCCTGGCTTGCTGAGAACAGGGGGATCAAGGTCTATGAGCAAAGGGAAGAGGAGACCACAACAGGGCATATGAGCTTGATCACTGCTAAATTTGCTACTAATGGTGAGCAAGTTGAATACGCCGGAACACTGGCCTGGGACCGCACCCCCCGGATCGTACAGATCAATCAGTTTCAGTTTGATGTGATACCGACAAAGTATATGCTTTTTGCCCAGCACATCGACCGCCCGGGGGTGATCGGCTACTTTGCATCAACACTGGGTGATGCCAATGTTAATATCGCCTCCATGCAGTTAGCCCGCAGGGAGAAAGGGAAAGAGGCGATGATGATCTACAGCATCGATTCTCCGGTGAATGAAGAGACTTTAAATAAGCTGCGCCAGCTGGATTGTATTAAAATTGTAAAAGCAGTAACCATGTGAGATACTGCTTTGTTTAAAAAGTTTTTGAAAGGGTGAAGCACTTGCTGGACCTGAAATTTATCCGCAGTAATCAGGATAAGGTTAAAAAAGCCTTGGCAGATCGCCATTATGATTTTGATCTTGATCAGGTGTTAGTCTGGGATGAGCGGAGGCGTTCTTTAATCGGAGAAAGTGAACAGCTGAAAAACCGCCGCAATACCCTATCCCAAGAGGTGGGGAGGCTGAAGGCGGCAAAACAGGATGCCACCCAACTCCAGGAAGAGGTGCGGGGTATCGGCAAAAGGATCAAGGAGCTGGACCAGGAACTGGCGGACCTGGAGCAGAAGATGAATAATGCACTGCTGATGATCCCCAATATCCCCCATGAAAGTGTGCCTGTTGGGGAAGATGAAGAGGATAACTTGGTGCTGCGTGCGGAGGGAGAACCGCCGAAATTCTCCTTTGAGCCCCGTCCCCATTGGGAGATAGGGGAAGGACTGGATATCCTGGATTTCGCCCGCGGTGTAAAGCTAGCAGGTGCCCGTTTTACTGTGCTCAAAGGCTGGGGGGCGAAACTTGAGCGAGCTCTGGTCAATTTTATGTTGGACCTGCACACCAGAGAACACGGCTATACTGAGGTCTTCCCTCCCTTTCTGGTTAACCGGGCTACTATGACCGGCACTGGGCAGTTACCCAAATTTGAAGAGGATCTTTTCCTCTGTGAACGGGAGGACCTGTTTTTGGTCCCCACAGCAGAGGTTCCGGTGACCAACCTGTACAGTTCGGAGATCCTGTCTGCGGAACAGCTGCCTATCTATCACACAGCTTATACCGCCTGTTTCCGGGCTGAGGCAGGAGCTGCCGGCAGGGATACCAGGGGATTGATCAGGCAGCACCAGTTCAATAAGGTGGAGCTGGTGAAATTCACTACACCTGAGGACTCCTATCTGGAGTTGGAGAAACTGACCAATGATGCAGAGGAGGTTCTGCGCAGGCTGGGATTGGCCTATCGGGTGGTCAGCCTCTCCACAGGTGATCTGGGTTTTTCCGCTGCCAAAACCTATGACCTTGAGGTGTGGTTGCCTGCAGCAGGCTGCTACCGGGAGATATCCTCCTGCAGCAATTTTGAGGACTTTCAAGCCCGGCGGGCTAATATCCGCTACCGCCCTGAGCAGGGTGCCCGGCCCCGCTTTGTGCACACTCTCAATGGGTCAGGGTTGGCAGTGGGACGCACACTGGCAGCCATCCTGGAGAACTACCAGCAGGAGGATGGTTCAGTGGTTGTTCCTGATGTGCTCAGGCCTTACATAGGTGTAGATGTGATCAGTTGTGATACAAAGGGATAGAGAGGTATGGCGAACAGCTGGTCGGTGTTGGTCAGCAATATCGACCAGCTGTTTCAAACTGGTTGGCTCACTCAATTGACAGGGATTCCGGCTGTGTGCTATACTTTAAAACGGACTTTCACCGGTTAAGTGTGGAGGGGTGTCCGAGCGGTTGAAGGAGGCGGTCTTGAAAACCGTTGAACTCATGCGGGTTCCGTGGGTTCGAATCCCACCCCCTCCGCCATTTTATTGACGAAAGTTTGTTGATCCGCTATAATAGGTTTACGCAAAAATAAGCGCCCGTAGCTCAATTGGATAGAGCGACAGACTACGGATCTGTAGGCTGGGAGTTCGAATCTCTCCGGGCGCACCATAGTATTTAGATCATTACGGAGAGATGGCCGAGTTGGCTGAAGGCGATCGCCTGCTAAGCGATTAAGCGGGTCAAAACCTGCTTCGTGGGTTCGAATCCCACTCTCTCCGCCATTTTGCGCCCGTAGCTCAGCAGGATAGAGCAGCGGTTTCCTAAACCGCGTGTCGGGGGTTCGAGTCCCTCCGGGTGCGCCAGAATAGAAAACCCGCAGAATGAGAGCGGGTTTTTTGTTCGGCTGTTCCCTTCCATCTTGACAAATCAGGTTTTTTTTGGTAGCATCAAAAATACTATAGCCTTCAGTTACCTGCAGTCTATACATCATTTGACTGCGATCCTTTTAATACATCTAATAATGCAAATCCAGCTAGCTAATACTATTTATTTCTCATTTCGACAAATTGCTTTCAACATTAGTAGTTGCCATTGTAGCTTACACTAAAGACGCGCTGGTAGCAGCAAATAATGGCCTACTGCCTTTTCACATTTAGCTCCTATGTTGTTGATCATTATTGTTTTTTGTCGGTAATTTTATAATGGCCAAAAAGGGGAGATGCGGATGATACTGATGAATGTGGGTACTTATCCACCCAGGGAGTGTGGTATTGCTTCCTTTTCCAAGGATTTGAGAGACAGTGTGATCAGAACTGGACAGAGTGTTTGGATCACAGCCCTAACAGATGAAAAAAAATATGCTTATCCTAAAGAGGTGCGCTTTTCTATACAGCAAAACGATACAGAGGACTATTTAAGAGCAGCGTATATGATCAATAATTCAGCTGTGGATCTGGTGATCCTGCAGCATGAATACGGAATTTTTGGCGGTAGTGATGGAGCACTGGTGATCAAGTTTGCTGCTCATCTGAAAAAGCCCTTTATACTTGTGACACATACTGTTCTGCCCCGTCCAAGTCCTGGACAGAGGATTGTTTTGCAAATTCTCTCCCGCAGGGCAGCTGCTGTTATTTGTATGACCGAGCGGTCAAAAGAACTGCTGGAAAAGGTTTATGGTGTCCCAGAGGAAAAAATTACCGTTATCCCTCATGGGGTTCCTGTTTTTGAGCGCAAAGACCGGGATGCTTTGAAGAGGTCTTACGGCTTTGCAGGCAGGAAGGTGATCACCACCTTTGGTTTGATCGGCCCCAGCAAGGGTTTGGAGATCGGCATCAAAGCAGTCAAAGAACTGGTGGGAAAACACCCAGAAATATTATATATTATAGCGGGAAAAACCCACCCTGTTCTGCAAAAAAGAGAGGGAGAGCGTTATCGGGAGATGCTGATCAAGCTCTGTGCAGATTTGCAGATCGAACAAAATGTGCGCTTTGTTGACCATTACCTGGATATTGGAGAACTGGGGGACTACCTCTACATGTCTGATGTTTACCTGAGTCCCTATCCCAATAGGGACCAGGCGGTCAGCGGTACCCTGGCTTATGCGGTGGGCTGTGGGAGGGCTGTTGTGGCAACACCCTATGAGTATTCCCTGGAACTGTTAAAGGAAAAGGAGTTGGGCCTGGTTGCTGCAGAGGCGTCAGCTGAGGGGTTGGGCAAACTGCTCGATCAACTGCTCTCTCGCCCGCTGCTGAGAAAAAATCTGGAAAGGCGGGCATCCCGTTTCGGGGAAACCATTAAATGGCCTAGTGTTGCTGCTCGTTATGTGGAGTTGGCTCAAACGGTGCTTGCTTACCCAGTTGTAAAACAGCAGCAAGTTGTGGGAAACTGGGCTAAAGGAGAAGGCAAGTGAGATAAATTTGTCGGGGGGTTCTGCTGTGGATTATCGCTATCTGGAAAAGATGACCGACAGGACAGCTATTATCCAGTTCGCTGTTCAGGATCAGCCTGACAGAAAGAGCGGCTATACTGTTGATGATAATGCCCGGGCCTTGTTGGTTGCCTTAAAAATGGAAGATGAGAAAGGAGAAGAACTGGCGAAGATTTATATCCGGTTTTTAAAAGATTCCTTTCTGCCTGAGGGCAGGTGGCGCAATCTGAAGTTGGGGGCAAAATGGCTTGCGGACTTAGATTCTGAAGACTGCCAGGGGAGGGCTTTTCTTGCCTGCAGCATAGCTGCTGCCTCTGATCATGAAGAGATAAGTGGGCTTGCCTTTCCTATGCTGGAAAAAACCCTTCCTGCTGTTAGCCGCTTGCAGTTTCCCCGGGCTAAAGCCTATGCTGTGCTGGGGCTGATCAACAGCATCTCACTTTTTAGCCGGAAGGGGGAACAGCTGGCTGATATGGCAGGGGAACTCTGTGAGAACCTGATCTATCTTTATAACCGCTGTAAGGGTAGGGGCTGGTACTGGTTTGAAGACACCATTACTTACTGCAATGGGATCATTCCCCAGGCTCTTTTCGCTTATTACTGTTATTGCAGTGATCGCCGGGCTTATCTTACAGCCCGGGAGTCCTTTTCTTTTCTCTGTGATCACCTTTTCGCTAAAGGCTATCTCAATATCGTAGGGAACAGAGGCTGGTGGCGGAGGGGAGAGAAAATCCCAAAGTTTGACCAGCAGCCTGTTGATGCCTGTTCGATGCTGCTGGCCTGTCAGGAAGCTTACCTGGCAACAGGGGACAAGGCTTATCGGGATTTGGCCCAGCTTGCCTATCAATGGTATCTGGGCAAGAATATTAATAAGCTTCCCCTGTACAATAAAGAGACAGGGGGCTGCTACGATGCTTTGACACCGGAAGGGGTCAACCTCAATCAGGGAGCAGAGGCTCTGCTCTCCTGGCTGTACAG
>MTKW01013073.1_pt1 | contig 16297 bp, 16 predicted proteins | sample 1042761 | NCBI WGS metagenome assembly MTKW01 (sample SAMN06205366, study PRJNA360243) | anaerobic digester metagenome | biome: Wastewater treatment plant; feature: Anaerobic digester sludge; material: sludge; isolation source: anaerobic digester fed with sludge from wastewater treatment plant ... | reverse complement strand
ACAAGCATGAAAAGGCCACACCTGTACAGAAGAATCCAGCTGGTCTCGGGCGTGTTGGCCCATGAAGCCCATGTGGCCACCGAGTAAAGGCCCGCACAGCCCATCCCCGCTGCTACGCATCGCGCAGAACCGATATTGAGAGACAAAACCACAATCTCGAGAAAATACAGAAGGAAAGCCTCGCTGTCAATGCCGCCTGTTGCAAAGACAGTAGCGGAAATCAGAATAAGATCGAATAGTGTGGCAAGAATACTTGCCACATAATACCCGTGTTTGCCGCCTATAGAATTGAAACCAGCGACCGTCGCTATTGCAGGCACAATGGTTATGATAATTGCTGGTTGGATCGACAGAGTTCTTAGCAAGAACATGATGCATGTTACTATCACTACAATTCTGAGCAATAGCGCCCCTACATTTGTGAATCGCGCAACCCCTTTTTCGTCAAGCGAGGGTTGCGCGCGGTCAGCAGATTCAGCGGCTCTATTCAGAGCATTCTGTCCTGGCATATGACACCACCACTCACTAACCCTTAGAAGCACTAAACACCTTATGCGGAAGACTCGCCAGTATGGATTTCACCGGCAATCCTCAAAGACCTTGCAACAAGAGGAGGACCTACGGCCTCAAAAAACAACATTCCCGGAACTATTATGGAGGCAAGCATTTGATAGTGATCAGGGAGGGCAACTCCTGCGGCAACAGTCAAGCCCGCAGCGAGCCCAGCCTGGGGAAGCAATGACAGCCCGATATTACTTCCTATCTGTCTCCCAACCCCGGCCAACCCTGAAGCGATCCCAGCTCCGATCACCTTCCCTGCCACGCGGGCAATTACATATGCGGTGAAAAGCCCGAGTGAAGAAGAGAGCGCGTTGAAACTGCATCCCACCCCCGCAAGGCAAAACAGCGTCACATATATGGGGGGTGAGAACCTGTCTGCCGACGCAAACAACCGCCTGCTCCCAACCACCAGGTTAGATACTGTTGCCCCAAGAACAAGCGAACTGATCAGTGGCGATACATGCATCCTGCTTGCCAGTCCCGCCGCCAGCAACACTGCACCGACCACAACGACCACGAGCTCGTCCGCGCCTCTTACGTATTTAATGAAGAATCCCATCGCAATGCCAACAACTACGCCTACGAGCACCGCTCCAAGCAGTTCCCACAGAAACACGCCGAAAACCCCAGATGGAGATTGCGACATAATCCCGTCAGGAAGCGCCCTAGCAACCGCAACCGCGATTGCGTAGAGAAGGATGCATACAGCATCGTCAATGGCAACGACCGAAAGCAGAGCATTTGTGAGAGGACCGTCGCTCCTGTATTTCCTGGTGATCATTATGGTGGTTGAAGGTGCAGTTGCTGCTGCGATGGCGCCTAGAACCAAGCCAAAGCCTAATGGCTGATCGAGCCACATACATGCCGTCACCACAGCCAATATGCAGCCAATGGCCTGCATGAAAGCTATTCCAACTACACCGCGAGGAAGCGAACGAACCCTGTCTGCCTCAAGCTCGCCACCGACAACAAAAGCAATAAGGGCCAACCCAACCTCAGCAGCGAATGATACTCCAACAGGGGTGATCACCTCCACAATGCTAGGCCATATCTGCCCTATGGCAATACCGGCGATAAGGTAGCCCACCACCGAAGATAGGCCCCAGCCGACAACCACCCGCCCGGCCACAACGCCGCTCAACATGAGAAGACTAATCGCAAGAACGCTATTCATATCAAACCTCTCCGCCAGCTAGGGACCTTATTTCCCGAGTTCGTCAAGGCTCGAATGACGCTTAGGAAATCCAACAACCTTTCCAACAGGCACTGTGAAAAGGACTCCAGCGCCAGGCATGCTAAGATCTCCGACAACACTTTCCACAGCTGAAATTGCCTCGTCCACCTTATCATCAGGCAACAGAGCAAAGATAGTGCGGTTATATGGCCTGCTTTCGTTCAGGTGGTGCCTAAGGGCAGCAAAGATAGGTATTGATGAGTTGTCGATTTCAGACAAAGTACGACCCATTCCCACGCTTTCTATGCAAGTAGCCCCTGTTATACCTGCCCTGACGAAAGCCGAAAAAAGGTCATCCAGGAGCGTCGTATCATTCAAGACAACAAATAGAACCTGCAAGCAAGTTCCCTCCAGTAATTCCTCAGATAGAGGCAAGTCCATTGCTTTTACTATAACCTACTATGTATTGGGTGACAAGATACTGTATAGTGCTCCAATATCAGCAATTACCCAAATCACCCTTGGATTCCTTCATTAAGTTATCATAGCCCTTAGCTTCTCCAATATCAACTGATGCGTCGTCGGTTTATGTCGGAAATACGATCTCCAAAGAAAAACCTTGTGGGAAAACTTGGGAGCTTACTGCCATACTCGCCATATTCCGCGCCAGACACACCGTTTCCTCTATGTTGGTCAATTTCGTGAGCTCGAAAACAAGACGAGGACGGCCTTCACCAGCGTCCGTGCATCGCAAAAAGCGGACCGGAAAATTCCCTGAAGCAAAAAGGCTAGATACAGCTTCCATAATTGTCGCCCCCACACGCAGAATATTCGGGGAGAAAGCGCATTGATACTCCACACAATCTGACGAGTCTTTCGGCTATGGGACACACTGTACAACAGGTCAGCTGTGGCACGCGCTTTTTCCAACCTTTTCGATATCCAGGGGCGCGCAAGAGCAAATCTTCTTGCTTAATATCAGAGGGAGAGACATCAATATGCAGAAGTACCGATTAACACACATATCCAAAATGCGATCATCGCTTGGGGGCGATTGGATGTTCAAGCAATTCATCGATATATCTAGGGAGCTTTTCACTGGCATAGAAGTCTGGCCGGGCGACCCAGAGGTCCAATTCGGATATGTCTCATCTGTATCCAGCAATGGCGCCCAAGTCATGGAACTGCGTCTGGGGACACACTCAGGAACTCACATAGACGCCCCTGCCCACTTCATCGAAGGAGCTATGGGGATCGATGAAGTTCCCCTTTCTGCTACTATCGGGCCGTGTCTTGTAATCGACCTCACAAACATGCACGGACCGATCGATCAAGCTGCTCTAGAGATTCATCTGCCTGAAGAGTATCCTCCGCGACTGCTCCTGAAGACGTCGCACGATTCCTGGCAACAAGCAGCATACTTGAACCACGAGGGAGCCAGATTCCTCGTCGAATCCGGAGTAAAACTGGTAGGAACGGAAGAGATGTCAATCGAGCAAACCGATGGAGACGGTCGTGTTCACAAAACTCTGCTGGAAGCGGGCGTGGCAATCCTTGAAGGAATAGATCTGCAAAAAGTGGCACCCGGTCCATACGTCCTCCTTGCACTACCCCTGCGTCTTAAGGGAGCCGACGGATCTCCATGCCGCGCCGTTCTGGGGGTTCTTTCAGAGAAATGGCAGCCACATGTTTTATGCAATTCAGTTCCATAATTTTTCAAAGACAGCAGGATGCCCACCCTAGAGCTTAGTTGGAACAAAATAGGTTTCTAGTAGCGTAGGCATCACATTGATACAAGCCGTTCTTGCTGTAGAATGGTTACCCGCATTCTGGATCTTATTCTCTCCGCTCGCCAACTTCGCTCGAGCAAAATGTGAGTTCCTCATGTGACGTAAAGTTCTAGTATACGTTCGACAACGACGGTCACACTAGAAACGCAGTCGCATGCAGCAAGAATACGCGTGAGAAGGGAGGAGTATTTTATGGCGAGACAGAGCAGAAGCAATAGGATTCTCAACCCACAGGCTCGTCAGGCTCTTGACCAGATGAAATATGAGATAGCCAGTCAGGTGGGGGTCGATTATAACGCTTATGGCGGGTATCTCGGAGACATTCCCGCCCGCGAGGCCGGAAGGATCGGCGGCCAGATGGTTAAGCACATGATCGCAGCGGCGGAGCAGAGCCTCATTAGTCAAACCGTCGCCGGCACTCAGGCCAGTTTCGCACAGGCTCTGAGGCCCCAAGTTTCTGGCACCTTCCCAACAGAACCCACATCAACCTACACGACTCAGACAAACCTTAACGTGCCGAAATCATAAAAGCTTGCCCACGCAAGCGCCGGCACGTAAAGACGGCGCCCGGTCGCTCTGGCCGGACGCCGTCTCATTGCCTCAGTTCCGGCCAGGGCTTACACGTTTAGGCGATGAGCTCTTACGAAGGTATGCAACCCAGTACACAGTCGCAACCAATAAGCCTCCTCCCACTACGTTCCCCAATGTCACAGAAACCAGATTTGGCAACATGGAGAGGGCAGGCAATCCACTGATACGCGCGCGAATCATGAAACCTACCGGCATGTAGAACATGTTCGCCACCGAATGCTCAGCGCCACACATCACGAAAGCGGCAACTGCCATCGCCGTTGGTATGACTCTGCCGGTCACATCGTCAGCAGCATAGGACATCCAAACACCCATACATACCAGCCAATTGCATAGGATTCCCCTTGCAAACCCCGTTCCAAATTCAATNNGACCCAGTTTCGGAGGAGTTGAACAATGGTAATGCGCCCTTCCAAAAGCCCTGCAACCATCAGCGAGTTCCCGGTGAAAAGTTCAGCTCCACCTATTATGACCATTGTTATCCCAACTGTGAATATGAGGCCTGATATGAAGCGAATTATTCCCGGTCCGGCCCAGGGCCCGAGAGCCAAAGAGACAGTATGGGATGTCGCCCCAGCTATCGCTATGAAACTTCCAGCAAGAAATCCCAGCGCCACCAGGGTTACAAAATCTGCGTTCGCTTTGGTCACTGAAGAGTCGACAACAGTCTTCGCTATTTCCGCAGGCGCCTTGTACGCCATTTCCAGCACCATCCTTTGTCCATGAAAGTGGCTGTACGCCAACTATTTCACTGAAATGCAACATTGTCAATGTCGCACCAAGTCGCTTTTCCCATCACTTCCCAACGGGAAATTCCCCTTTCTTTGACGAATACATCGTTAGTCTGGAAGATCGCCCCCTTCCAAACCAGGTTTATCAGAGAAAGGAGTTACAACTATTGAACGCCAGAACAAACAACAACAGCAAACACATCTTCACAGTTGCACTTCTTGCAGCTCTAATCCTGGTCGCAAACGCTGCCGGGGCATCCGCCGCCACCGTATACAGAGTGGTCGCGGGCGATTCACTGTTTTTCATTGCCCAACGATACGGCGTAACCGTCAGTGCCATTCGTGGAGCAAATGGATTGGTAGGCGACATGATATACCCTGGGCAAACACTGACAATACCAAATGGGGTCTCAACCACTCCGCCAGCACAATCGGGCACTAGTTACACAGTGAAAAGCGGAGATTCTCTGTTCCTGATAGCGCGGCGATATGGAACAACGGTAGACGCCCTAAAGGCTACCAATGGGCTCTATAGTGAATGGATCTACCCCGGGCAACTACTGGTAATTCCTTCTGGAACAACAATATCGCCTGATCCAAATCGCGGCGGGACTATCCCTTCAAGGGGAGCCTGGAGCCAATCCGACCTGACTCTCCTTGCACAGTTGGTTACCGCAGAAGCAGGGGGCGAACCCTATGAGGGGCAGGTTGCCGTTGCAGCCACTGTTCTAAATAGAATAAGCAGCGGCCTATATCCCAACACTATTCCAGAGGTCATCTACCAGGTGGTGGATGGTCGATATTACCAGTACAGTCCTGTGCTGGACGGACGGATCAATAATACACCCTCGTCCACAGCTATAGGCGCAACAACAGAAGCCCTTAACGGATGGGACCCATCTTATGGGGCTCTGGGCTTTTATAACCCATCCAAGACTTCTAATTACTGGGTGCGTTCTCGCACCGTAACACGGGTAATAGGCGACCACGTATTCTTCAAGTAAGGGGCGCAATCATCTGTGCCATACAAACGTAATGGCGCATCAATTCCCCGGAGCGCAATCTCCGGGGAATTGGCTTGCCACCGATGATGAAAGAGTCCCCATCCCCTCTTATGTAAGCGGCTCGAGCAGCTATTGAATTATCCAACAGAACAATGTACAATCGTCCGAGGGAGGGACAGACCGTGCCAATCTACGAGTACAACTGTGAGAAGTGTGGCAAATTCGAATTTCTGCATGCAGTCGGTGAAGGACCCCTTGCGCGGTGTCCCAAATGCGGCTCCCCGGTCCGTAGGCTTGTCCCCTCTAGAATGGGCATAGCTTTCCACGGATCCGGCTTTTACGCGACCGATCATCGGTCGGAGGAGTACAAAAGAGAAGCCCGCAAGGATGGAGAACCAGGAACCTCCGCCTCTTAAAACGACTGAGCTAATTCAGGCATCGATCGGTAGCCACACTGATCGAGGCGACCGCTACGTAATGCGGTCGCCTTTTAACTATCCAGTAGCCACTACACCCGTTCCCTCGGCACTCTCACGGCACGTCTGTGTTTCTCCAACTTCCAGCCTCACCACAGATGCTATTGTCCTGCTGTCCTTCCCCAGTCAGGGAAGACTACATTCCCAGTCCCTGTCATCTGGAAAAGTCCACCTCCGGAGTGAACCACGTACACGCCGTACCGCCCCGTGCCCTCTATTCGAGCTGACACCGCCACCGCCCTGGAATCAGGGCTCCATGCCAAACCAGAGTATCTTGGATCGCTCACAACCTCCGCTTCGTGCCTGCAGCTGCCGTCTCGCGGATCGAGAATGATCACCTTTACGGCCTGACCGTTGTCTAAATTCCGCTGGCCGACGCAATAGGCGATCATCTTCCCATCTGGAGCCCAGGCAATCGACCAAGGCCATACTTCCCGGTCAACTTTGCTTCTCACTGTTTCTCCGGTCAGGACGTCCACTATGCACATAACAACAGCTTCGTCTTCGCACGCAATGTAGGCCACACTTTCCCCGTAAGAAGCAGCCGCAAGCCCGCAAACCCGCTCCGGCGCATCGGTTAACAACACACCGCTTCCATCCGCCATTTCTCGCATGATTACATTACCGGAGTGTACATAGGCAATTCTGTAGCCGTCCCCAAGCCAAGAAGCGAACTGCCCTTCGAATGATTGCTTCATTGCTCCCGAATCGGCATCAACGACGTACACGTGCGCATCAATCTCATACATTATGCTCTCGCCGCTCGGCGACCACCTCGGGGTGACCAGTCCCGCTAGGGGCTGAGTAATAGCCCGATCCAAGTCGGCGTGCACGTCAACAATATGGATCTTACCGTCCGCGCCTTGGATCGCCACAAGGCGGCCATCAGGCGAAAGCGCGGCAACCGAGGCCCAAGAGCACCCGACCGAAGCAAGCATCTTTGATGACCAGTCTTCGGCGTTGAAGATCAACAGCCCAGGGCCGCCATACCGGTCCGAAATGGCTGCAATAGATCCATCAAGTCCATGGACAGCAGGAAGCACTAGCACGTCGCCTTCTGCAAGCATCTCTCCAGGGCTCAGCCAAGGGTTGAGCTCCAGCAACGCAGAGACCGAAACCCCGTAGCAGGCCGCAATTGCACCTACCTCCTGGTCCCCCGCGCAACAGTGTCTGGGGCTACGATACTCTCCTTCAGGCATAAAAAACACCTCGCTTGCGACCGTCCCTCGAACCAAATATATGCCTATTGCACCAAGAAGGTGCTTAGACAGACCTGGTTCGAACAGTCCCAAGCGAGGCGCCTTATATCCGTAACTAACGCTCTGCCCTATGGCACGCTACCTGATGAGTGCCTTCATGGAGCACCAACGGAGGCTCAACCTGTTTACATATGTCCATCGTATACGGACATCTAGGATGCAACCGACATCCTTGTGGCGGGTTCACGGGGCTCGGTATCTCGCCCTTCAGAACCTCTGCAAACCCGCGATGCCTCGGATCGGGCACGAACACCGCTCCGATCAGAGCCGTTGTGTAAGGATGCAAAGGAGTCTGGATGACTTCATCAGCCGTCCCCATTTCCACGATCTTGCCGAGGTACATCACGGCTATCCTATCACATATATGCCGTGCAGTGGCAAGGTCATGGGTAATGTAGATAAACGTGACCCCTCTAGTCCGCGAAAGCCTTAGCATCAAGTTGAGCACTTCACCCCTGATCGATACGTCCAGCATCGAGACCGGCTCGTCTGCGACTATAAAATCAGGATCCACGCTCAACGCTCGTGCCACAGCAACCCTCTGGCGCTGTCCGCCGGAAAGCTCATGTGGATATCTTCCCATGTATTCCTCGGGCGGAACCATCTCCACATCAGCAAGGACAGATGCCACAACGTCGCGTGCATCGTGAGCCGATGAGGCAAGCCCCTGCAGAATCAGGGGTTCGGCTATAACCGTCTGAACGTCCATACGCGGGTTCATCGATTCATAAGGGTCCTGGAATATGATCTGCATCTTCCGACGCAGCTTCTTCATCTCCGCCTCGTTAAGATCGAAGATGTTCTGGCCTTCCAGAATCGCCTCACCGGATGTTGCATCAGTAAGCCTCAGAATCGTTCTGGCCAGGGTGGTTTTTCCACAACCCGATTCGCCCACCAAGCCCAAAACTTCGCCTTTGTACACATCAAGGCTTACCCCGTCCACCGCGCGCAATACCGGCTGTTCCTTTGTCTTCATCGACTGCCAGAACCCCATGCGGACAGGGAAGTGTTTGACGAGATCTCTTACCTGAAGTATGACCTCGCCATGCTCAACCACATTCGACTTCTGAGCCGTATTTACTGCGCCCATATGTCCACCCCCTGCTCAACGATTTCCGCTTTGTGGCAGGCAACATAGTGCTTCTTACGCGAAACCTCACGAAGGGGCGGTTCCACGGTCATGCACTCCTCGTCCGCAAGCGGGCACCGCGGATGGAACCTGCATCCAGTCGGCGGAGCAATCAGGTTGGGAGGGAAGCCAGGAAGCGATCTCACCGGCGACCTCTCCGCATGGATGTTGGGGAATGATTTCACGAGCCCCATAGCATATGGGTGAGTTGGATTCACGTAAACATCCATGACGCTGCCGTACTCCGCAACTTTGCCGGCATACATGATAACGACAGAGTCGCAGGTCTGCGCAATCACCGACAGGTCGTGAGTGATCAACATCATAGAGAGGTTGAGTTCCTCTCTCAGTTCTCCGATAGCCTTCAGGATCTGCGCCTGAACCATCACGTCCAGCGCCGTTGTGGGCTCATCCGCGATAATGAGGTCAGGGTGACATGCAAGGGCCATGGCGATGACCGCCCGCTGCTTCATGCCCCCACTGAACTCGTGTGGATACTCCCCAAATCTGTTCGGGTTAATGCCAACAAGGTCGAACAGGTCTTTTGTCCGGCTCACAGCCTCTTCATGAGATACATCCTCATGTTCGAGGATAGCCTCGACGATCTGATCGCCGACCCTGTGGACTGGGTTCAGGGCATTCATTGCGCCCTGAAATATCATTGATATCTGCTTCCATCGAACATCTTTGCGAAACTGCTCCTCAGGCATCTTCAGTATATCCTGCCCGTTCATAACCACACTGCCGCCATGATACTCACCGTTCCTTGGCAACAGGCGGAGGATTGAGATCGCCATGCTCGATTTACCACACCCGGATTCCCCAGCGATTCCCACTGCCTTTCCACGCTCAATGTCAAAGCTTACGGAATCGACCGCCTTAACATGGCCCCTGAGGGTCCGGTAGTACATTTTCAGGTCTCTCACTTCAACCAGGGCCATTGTTACGATCTCTCCCTATACCGTGGATTGTAGATCTCGTTAACCGAGTTCCCGATAAACACAAACGCCAAGCTTAGAAGCGTAAGCGCTATACCGGGCGGGAGCAGCCACCACCAAGCCAGACGCGTAAAGGCACCAAACTGCTTGGCATTCTGCAGCATTCTTCCCCATGTAGGAACGCGCGGGTCTCCCAGGCCAAGGAAGCTCAATGAAGCCTCCGTGAGAATTGCTCCAGGTATCCTGAGGACCAGATTGGCAAAGATCAGCGGCATCACGTTCGGCAGTATGTGCTCGCGCATGATGTAACCACCGGATGCCCCTGATGCCTTAGCCGCCTCTACAAACATCCGTTCCTTCAGCGACAGTGTCTGCGATCTCACCAGCCTTGCAATTCCCATCCATGAGAAGATAGCAAGCAAGATGACTATGTTAAGGACACTCTTGCCAAATAGAGCGCCGAGAATAATCAGAACCGGCAAGTCGGGGATGGACATGAGCACGTCCGCGATTCGCATGAGGACTTCATCCACCGCGCCCCCAAAATACCCCGCGCAAAGGCCCACACTAGTTCCTATCACAATCGCGATAAACGCGGATGACAGACCAATTGCAAGCGCAATTCGCGTTCCATAGATCAGCTGCGACCAGAGGTCTGAACCCATATGGTCAACCCCGAGAATTCCATGAACCAAACCGAGAATCTCAAATTTCACCGGGGTAACCTTGAGTGTGACAGGGCCCTCCTTCGAGTCCGTCCACGAGCTGAGCCTCAAGGTGTAAGTGCCCCTCTCAGAGAAGAGGATATCAGTTGGCTCGTCGAAGAAGCCCTGCCCCAGTCGCATCTTTAAATCATAGTCTCTCGCATCAACGAGGACCGTTCCTGACTCCACACTTCCGTAGACCCTTGCATCCCAAACATCGAAGACCTCTCCGTCCGGGGTCATCAGTTCCAGCATGATCACAGTTTCGGCACTGCTAGGCGCATCAACTGAGTAATCGAAACTGAACGAAAATGTCTGCGGAGGAGTATAGTCATAATCAACTTCATACGTCAAGAGCAGCTTTTTAGCGGATGCATCGATCCCTGAGTCAATCTCGGGTTCGAAGTCGAAACCATATTCATCCTCGGGCTCTGGCGAAGGCTCAGTCTCCTCGTTGCTTTCCAAAAGTCCCCAAGGATCCCAATCGGTAGCAGCCGAGGCCCAAAAGCCCTCCTCTTCTTCCCACGTATCTTCCTCGACGGTCTCTTCTACCTCCACCACATGAGTCTGCGGCAGGACTATCTCCATTCCAACCCCGTCAAAGTATGGAAACTCGTATGGGGAAATGGATATGTCATCCACCTCTTCGCGGACCCAATCATCCGGGCCGAGGTTCATGCGTATGGTCGGCGGAGCGTCCTTGAATTTTGCGCTCGTCTTGGCCATCCAAGCGGGTGCAGCCAGCCTATCAGCAAGATACAAATCTTCCATCGGATCGTAAGGCGCGATATACGGTGCGAAAAGCGCGATCAGAACGTATACGATAACTATGCCCAGACCCACCATACCCTGGGGCTTGCGTCTGTACTGTTCCCAAAAGGTAAGCGGCTTTGGAACAGCAACGGTGGCGGCCTTAACAGCAGCAGCTCTTTCTTCACTTTTCGACCTCGGCTCAGTCTGCTGACTCACTTTGCACCACCTGCCCCAACGCGGATCCTCGGATCAACAAGACCGTAGGCAATATCCGCCAGTAAATTGCTTATCACAACGGCCAAGGCTATAAGATAGAAAGCACCTTGCGCCGCCGGATAGTCCATCTGAAGCGTAGCATCGAGAAGGTACCTTCCAACCCCATGCCATGAGAATATGCTTTCCGTGATAACAGCCCCTGACACCATCCCGGGCAAGGACATGAAAAGCAAGGTGACTATCGGCGGGAGAACGCTGCGCAACGCATGGTGATAAAGGACATCTTTCTCCGAAATCCCCTTGGCCCGCGCAGTTATGATGTAGTCCTGCCCAAGCGCTTCGGTCATTGTGTTCCTAGCATACAGAGCCCATGAACCAAACCCCACAATCATGTTGCTCGTTACCGGGAGTACCAGGTGCCATAGCCTGTCAAGGAAGATATTCCATCCTCCAGCCGGAGGAGGCGCGCTCATAGTGCCGTGTATGGGCAATATGGGCCAATAGTAACCGAATAGGAGAAGCATGAGCAACTGGATGAAAAATGTAGGCACTGCATGAGTAAAGAGACCTGCCGTTATCACGACTCGATCCGTAAACGAGCCTGGATTTGCAGCGGCCTTCACTCCCAAGCGCATCCCCGTCAGTGATGTGAGGATGAATGTGCAAAGGAACAGCTTGATCGTATTGGGAAGCCTTTCCTTGAGTTCCGACCAGACTGGCCGTCTCGTCGAAAAAGAAAGGCCCATATCAAATTTGAGCAGATTCCCCATATAGGTAACGTACTGCTTTAATGGGGGATCATCTAGGCCGTACTGACTCCTCAATTCAGCCTTCGCTTCCGGTGTGAAATTGGGATCAATGATCATCTTAGTCGGGTCACCCGGCATCACACGGAAGAGGACGAAGTTGAGGGTGAGTATGACGTATAGGACTATTAAGGCATAGACCAATCGCTTGATGACATACGAACGAAAACCCAAATCCGTCTCACCTCATTCTGCCTTATCACCGGCTATGCCGCCCCAGGCCCCAATGGCCCGGGGCGGCAAAAAGCCAGATCATTTAGGCCCTACTTCTTCAGACGCCAGTAGTTCGGGTTCTTAACGAGCCTTACATATTCGCCGGGCACGTATTCCTTAAGAATGAAGGGTCCCGTTCCAACAAGTTTGGAGTAACCCTTAATCTTCGGGTGCGGCTCCTTCCAAGGCTCGAAGCCCTTCCAGTCCTTTACATCCTTCCAGATGTGCTTAGGCAGGAAGGACAGGTCTGCACTGTAGATGTGCCAGTAGCTGACGTTGGCGAAGTAGACCTTGACCGTGTATTTGTCGAGCAGCTCAACCTTGACGATGTCCTGCGTCGCAGGGAGATACCTCGGAACCTTATTCGCTTTGAGGTAGTTGATGGTGAATTCTACATCCTCAGCGGTGAACGGCATTCCGTCAGACCACTTGATCCCCTTCTCGATATACCAGGTCACCGTGGTGCCCTTCTTGCCGGGCTGCGGCTCCCATACGCCAACGTCCCACTTGCGGGCCATCCATGGCATATCATCGAGAGTGTCAGGATGCATTGCCATCAGGCTGTCATTCAACCTTGAGAGCACTTCCTGCTCGTAGGCGCTTGACGCGACACACGGGTTGAGGTTCTTCGGCTCCTCTGAAAGCGCCCACCTGATGGTTCCGCCTTCAATGGGCCTGCCTGAACGGTCCACCCTACGTATGTTCAAGGTGGTCCACAGGTTGTTGTAGCTAGCTGCGCCGAAGCCCTTCATGGGCACGTATCCTGTTACCAGGTCCTTGCGGAACGCATCGATGTACGGCCTCGAGTAGAGCGGCACGTACGGCATCTCTCTGGCAAGGATCATCTGGCAGGCGTCTGACGCCGCTTTGGCCTCTTTCAAGTTAGACGCGTACCTGAGAAGCTCAGACTGTTTGTCGTACTCAGGATTACGCATTCCCGGGTTATTGTAGCCAGCTTCGACGTCCTGTGACGAATGGAAGAAGTCATACAGGAAGTCTGGGTTCCTGCTGAGCGACCATGCCAGGACATACATGTCAAAATCGCGAATATCGATCTTGTCGAGCATGACTGGGAAGTCCATTGGCTCTGGCACCACAGGCAGACCAACCTTCTGGCAGGAATCAGCGATCATCTTGCCGAGTTCCGCGGAGGTCGCGGCTACCTCGTAGGTAGGCGTGAAGATCTTCATCTGGGCAAGCGGTTTGCCCGTCTTCGGATCGATCCTCACCTTGGTCACAGGATCCAGCTTGTATCCGGCCTTATCCAAAACCTCAGCAGCCTTAGCATAGCTGAATGGATAGACAGGAACATCGGCCTTATAGAAAGGCGACACCTGTGGCACAAAACTCGTCATCGGAAGCATATAGCCCTTGAAGAGCGTGCGAATGATGTTATCGCGATCGACACAGTGTGCAATCGCCTGGCGGATCGGTTGAGAAGCCAACGGCTCCTTCCTCATGTTAAAGCAAAGGTAGAACATGTGGAAACCAAGAGTCATCGTCATGTCGGAGTTAGGCATGGCCTTAGCCCTGTCGATATCCTCAGGCTGAGTGAGGCCAGACCAGACGACGCTTTCACCACGCTCATATGCGATTCTTCTGGCTTGCTGCTCCTTTATGATCGGCATAATGATCTCGTCGACGTGCGGACCAGTGGTCTCGAACGCCATCTTCGCGGCGCCGGGCGCGCCGGCGATGCCGAGAGCAAGCACGAGCGCCAAGACTACGGCAATCGGCAAGCGAACTTTTTTCGGCATTAAGTACGTACCTCCTTGAAATGTTAATTTGATTGCATGGGTATCAGTTCTCGTCACTTTGCGACATATGCGTCGTGTGATTCGAATCGATGGCCCAACAATCCCTGCAGGTGGGAGAAGACAACTTTGCGGCGATAACTCTTTTTAGCCCATCGCCATGCCCAAAAGGTTGATTCGTCACCAGATATCAGAATTCCTTCTACCTTCCATGCGCGATACGGCCAAAACTTGAACGCACTTGAAACAAATTTGGTTCCCCGCCTTAACTGTTGTTTATTCGAGGCTTACTGCTAAAGTCCTTCATACCATTATTGATATTAACTTCAGCAACCTCTTACTTGCGCTAGTCCCGTACCGTACAGGAGCGGATGCCCCCCAAGGCAAACGCCTCAGGCGGCATCCGTCAAGAACGTCGGCGTCCTACTTGCTCGGAGGGTTGAGACGCCAGTAGTTCGGGTTCTTTACGAGCCTCACGTATTCGCCAGGCCTATACTCCTTGAGGATGTATGGACCATGTCCAACCAGCTTAGAGTAACCCTTGATCTTTGGGTGAGGTTCCTTCCAAGGTTCGAATGTCTTCCAGTCCTTTACATCCTGCCATATGTGCTTCGGCAGGAATTCGGCGACACGATATAGGTGCCAGTAACTTACGTTTTGGTAGTAGATCTTAACAGTGTATCTGTCGATCAGCTCGACCTTCACAACATCATCAGTAGTGGGCTTGTACCTCGGCACCTGGTTTGCCTTGAGGTAATCCATAGTGAACTTGACATCCTCAGCGGTGAACGGTTGGCCGTCGGACCACTTTATGCCCTTATTGATGTACCAAGTTACAACTGTGCCCTTCTTACCAGGCTCAGGCTCCCAGACTCCAACATCCCACTTGCGAGCCATCCACGGCATGTCATCCAGGGTATCCGGATCCATCGCCTGGAGACCGTCATAGATCCTGGAAAGAACCTCCCATTCGTAGGCGCTGCTGGCGACGCAGGGGTTGAGGTTCTTCGGCTCCTCATCCAACGTCCACCTGATAGTGCCGCCCTCGATCGGCCTGCCGGACCGGTCAACACGGCGGATATTCAGTGTTGTCCACATATTGTTGTAGCTCGCGGCGCCATAGCCCTTCATCGGAACGTATCCGGTAACGAGGTCCTTCCTAAAAGCGTCAATGAAAGGCCTCGAATACAGCGGCACGTACGGCATCTCCCTGGCGAGAATAAGCTGAGCCTTGTCTGATGCAGTCTTAGCCGTCTTGAGATCTGGGGCATAGTTTAGATCCTCAAGAAGCTTATCTAGCTCGGGATCGCGAATACCAGGCCTGTTGTAGCCGGCCTCGACGTCCTGCGACGAATGGAAGAAGCTGTATAGGCTTGTTGGGTTCCTGCTAAGGTTCCAGGCCAGGCAGTACATGTCGAATTCCATTATGTCAAGTTTATCGAGCATGACTGGGAAGTCCATCGGCTCGGGCACGACGGGAAGGCCAACCTTCTGGCATGAATCGGCAATCATTTTGCCAAGTTCCGCAGAGGTCGGAGCAACCTCGTACGTAGGCGTGAAGATCTTCAATTCACGCATGGGTTTNNTAGACAGGCACGTCAGCCTTATAGAAAGGCGACACCTGTGGAATGAAACTCGTCATAGGAAGCATATAGCCCTTGAAGAGCGTGCGGATTATGTTGTCACGATCAGTGCAATGTGCAATAGCCTGACGTACAGCTTGGTCGGCCAGTGGGTATTCCCTCATGTTGAAGCAAAGGTAGAACATGTGAAAACCAAGAGTCATAGTCATGTCAGCATTGGGGATGACCTTCGCCCTATCGATATCCTCAGGCTTGGTAAGGCCAGCCCACACAACACTTTCGCCGCGCTCAAACGCGATCCTCCGGGCCTCGGATTCCTTGATAATGGGCATGATAATCTCGTCAACGTGGGGGCCCCATGGCTCGTAAGCCACCTTGGCGGCGCCAGGCGCGCCGGCTAGGCCAAGGGCAAGCGCAAATGCCAACATCAATACAATCGGCAAGCGTACCTTTTTCGGCATTGAGCATGTACCTCCTAAAAATGATTGGTCGTGTTACTCGGTCTCCAATTCTCTCTACACTACGACGGGATCGTAAAGGGAATCGAATTGCCCGCCAATCCCTCCTCTCTTGAACCCAACAACGATTGCAAAAACGCACTGTCGTCAATTCTTT
>MTKW01002354.1_pt1 | contig 16297 bp, 14 predicted proteins | sample 1042761 | NCBI WGS metagenome assembly MTKW01 (sample SAMN06205366, study PRJNA360243) | anaerobic digester metagenome | biome: Wastewater treatment plant; feature: Anaerobic digester sludge; material: sludge; isolation source: anaerobic digester fed with sludge from wastewater treatment plant ... | reverse complement strand
GATAATGCCGCTGCTTCCTTTGGTGAAAACGACAGAAGGACGCAGAACTGGCAAATCCAGCTGAACAATGCCAAGGCGGCATTAAACGGCATGGAGCAGGAGCTAAACGACAATAACGAAGCGCTAAGAGAAGCCGGCAAAAACTACGATGATGCGGAAAAATCCCTCTCCGACATGGATAAAGAAATGGATGATGTCACGGACAGCGCTGATGACATGGGAGAGAAAATAGAAGATGCGGGCGATGCGGCGGATAAATCCGAAGGAAAATTCAGAAAGCTCGGCTCGGTCTTGAAAGGAATCGGCACAGCGATGGGAGCTGTGGTTGTTGCTGCCGGAGCTGCCGCCGTCAAGCTTGGAAAAGAAGTCATCTCTTCTTTTGCCGACTATGAACAGCTGGTAGGCGGTGTCGATACTCTCTTTAAGGAATCGTCCGGGAAACTCCAGGACTATGCGGCAAATGCCTATAAAACGGCGGGGCTTTCCGCTAATGAGTATATGGAGACGGTGACGGGCTTTTCCGCAAGCCTGATCCAATCCTTAGGCGGAGATACGGAAAAAGCGGTGAAATATGCCGATATGGCCATCACCGATATGTCGGATAACGCTAACAAGATGGGCACGGATATGACCAGTATCCAAAACGCCTATCAGGGCTTTGCCAAGCAAAACTATACCATGCTGGATAACTTGAAATTAGGCTACGGCGGAACGAAATCCGAGATGGAAAGACTGCTGGCCGATGCCGAGAAGATTTCAGGGCTTGAGTTTAATATCGACTCCTACGCTGATGTAGTACAGGCGATTCACGTTATTCAGGACAATTTGGGGATTACAGGCACGACGGCTTTGGAAGCGGAAGAGACCATCACCGGCTCCATCAATGCCCTGCAAAGCGCCTTTGGAAACCTCCTTGTAGGCTTCGGACGGGCGGATGCCGATATTCAAATGCTGACAGGAAACGTAGTCGATGCTTTTAAGACCGTCGTTACCAACATTACACCGGTCATCGAGAATATGATTCAGGCGCTTCCTGCTGTGACAGGGGCACTTCTTGAAGCGATTTCGGAGCTTTTGCCTTCGCTTCTTACCATGATCACCGATCTATTCACACAGGTTTTGGAAACGTTGATGAGTCTTCTTCCAAGTCTTATCCCGGTGGCGGTGGAAGCGATCCTGACGATTATAAATGCCATTATTGAAAACCTGCCTCTCTTGATTGAAGCGGCGGTGTTGCTGATAGCAACACTGGTGCAAGGTTTGGGAGAAGCCATGCCAAATCTCATCCCGGCAGCCGTTTCAGCGATTGTGACGATTGTGCAGGGCTTAATCGAAAACCTGCCACTCCTCCTTGAAGCGGCTTTACAGCTGATTATGGGGCTTGCGGAAGGTCTGATTGCGGCAATTCCGATCCTGATTGAAGCGCTCCCTCAGATCATTGAAGCGATTATCACTTTTTTATTGGAAGCGATCCCGCAGATCATTGAAACGGGCATAACGCTTTTGACGGCACTGATTGAGGCTTTGCCTGACATTATTACGCAGATTGTGACGGCGATTCCGCAGATTATTGATGCCCTGATTACGGCGATCTTAGGCTCCATCCCGCAGATCATCGAAGCCGGGATTGATCTTTTGGTAGCACTCATTCAGGCCCTTCCTCAGATTATTACAACAATTGTGCAGGCCATCCCGGAAATTATAGCCGCCATTGTGAACGCCTTTGCCGGAAACATCGACAAGATCATCATGGCAGGGGTAGAGCTTTTTGTTGCCCTTATCGAGAATCTTCCGACCATTATCGTCGAGATTGTAAAGGCGGTGCCGCAGATTATTGAGGGCATCGTCAGCGCCTTTGGTTCTCTCATGTACAAGATCGTGGAAGTCGGCGGCAATATCGTCAAAGGTCTCTGGGAAGGCATCAAAGGACTGGCGGGCTGGATCTGGGACAAGGTATCCGGCTGGGCATCTGATCTTTGGAGCGGTATTAAGAGCTTCTTTGGCATCAGCTCTCCCTCAAAAGAAATGGCCTGGATCGGTGAAATGCTGGTAGAAGGACTTGCAGGTGCCATTGAACGCTCAGGCGGCGACGCGGTCAGGGCCAGCGAGGGCTTGGCAGAAGACATCAATAATGTGATGGGTCAGCTCGGAAAAGATATGAGCGTGGCGCTGCCGACTGATTTTCAGGTTCAGGCGGAAACGGCGATAAGCGGTGCTTTGAGAGGGGTTACTCCAATAGGAGCTGCTCCACAGATCACAATCGAGCAGATGTTTGTTCGAAGCGAAGACGATATCCGAAAAGTTTCGCAGGAGCTCTATAACCTCATTGAAGCAGGCTCCAGAGCACAAGGCCGCTTCTCGCCGGCGTAAAAGGAAGGAGTGATGCAGGGTGGGATTTATCTATAACGACATTTCATCAAAAGACATGGATGTAAAAGCACGGCTCACTTCCTGGCAGGTGTCCGGCATGCTGAGAAACTACTCGGCTTCCATTCCCGGAAAGTACGGGGTGGCGGACTTTGGCGCAGATATGGATGCCAGAGAAATCTCGGTGTCCTGTTCCATCTTTCCCAAGCTTCGATTTTCCGATCTGGTAGAAACCTTAGACCGGATTGCGCTCTGGCTTTCCCCGGTAGACGGCTTAAAACAGCTGATTTTTGATGATGTACCGGATCGTTATTTTATGGCAAGGCTAAAGGACAAGGTGGACTGCGAAAGAGTCATCCGTGCAGCCGGAGTATTTGACCTTTCCTTCTATTGCCCCGATCCCTTTGCCTATGCTTTGGAAGATGAAGTCTTTACGATAACGAAAGCGGGAGAAACACTTATAACACGAAGCCTTGGAAATATCGCATCAAGGCCTGTTTATTTCCTCAAAGGAAGTCTTACGAAGTCTCCGGAAAACTTTATCTCCATCTCTGTAAACAGTGTGGAGATGAAACTTATCAATGCGGAGCTTTCCTTGGGAGAGATCCTTGTAATCGACACGGAGAAGATGACGGCTTATGTGGAAGATGGAAGCGGGCTTGTGCTGAGAAACGCACTCCCTTATCTCAAGGAGCTGAACTTTCCGGAGCTTAGAATCGGCGAAAACAGCGTTCTTATTCAGGCTGTGAACGGAACATTTTTAGAGCTGAAAATTAATGCACGAAGCCGCTGGAGGTGATGACATGGCACTTAAATTAACAATTCAATCGCAGGAAGATTTTACGGGCGAGTTTCCGGCTGCCCTTGCCAAATCCGGTCTTTGGCGTTTCAACGAGGACAGCTTCGATGATCAGGGGTTTCTTATGGATTCCTCCGGCAATCATCGCAAGATGGAAGTCATAAACCGAAGCGGCACAACGGCAGGGATTCGCTCAGGCGTGATGGGAAACTACCTCCAGCTAAACCTCCATGATCCGGGAACGGAGCAGTCCTATTTAAAACTTACCAATGACGGCAGCATTTTTCAGAATATCGGAGATACGATTTTAGTCGGCGGCTGGATCAAGCCGACGATTTACTCTATCGGGAACACCTACTGCCCGCTTTTTAATACCAGATACGGTCCGGGGCAGCCGATCTTTTATCTTTCCTTCTTTCAGGGAAGACCGCGCGTCATGCTCTATAACGAAGCAGGCTCGCTTATTCTGGACAGGACGACCTCTCCTTCCTTTACTTTTAAGAACGGCGGGATTTATTTTATTGCCTGTATCATTCGGCCGAATGCCAAAACGGCACAGTATGTCATAGGCGACAGGTCGGATGGCAAGTGCTGGGTATCGGAGGCCTACTCTTTTACAGGTGAACTGAACCGCTTATGCACAGCGGATATTGTCATGGGCATGCACGCCGGAAGCTACTGGTATGCAGGCGGATTTGACGACTGGTTTTTGGATACCGACTCAGAACTTACCATGCAGGATCTGGAAGCATACTTTCGCTCCTCATATTTTGCAAGCGGCGGCGACAGTGCTTCATCGGTTGATGCATTAACTGAACCCGGCAAAGTGCTCTTAAAGAAAACGAACGGCATCTATCCTTTAACCGGAGAGCTTTTGACGACGGCAAAACCGCTGTCTCTTTCCGGTACAGGAAGGATTGCCATTACTAAGGAATATGAAGCGGGCGTAACGGATATTTCAGCGGTGGAATTTGGCCTAAGCTCCGACCTTAATACATGGGGTGAATGGACTGCTCTTCCGGAAGACGGAAAAATCAAGGCTACAGCGAATTACATCCGCTTTCGCATCACCCTTACGACAAATGATACAAAGAAAACGCCAAAGCTTCTTGATATCAGAATCTACGATATCCCCAAAGCCCCTTATGAAAAGATGGGCTTTGCAAGGCCCGTACTTTTGACAAAAGAGGGTGCCTGGGAATCGGTTCCGGAAAACGCCTACGACATCATTGTCACAAGTGAGGTCAACGGCGAGGATACGCTCCACTTCAAGCTTCCCTTCAGAGATGAGAAAAGAAGCTATTTAGAAAACGAGAAGAAAATTCAAATCGTTGATGATATTTATAAAGTCAGAACCATCAACGATATCAAGGACGCTTCGGGAAACACCGTGACAGAAGTCTATGCCGAAGCGGAGTTTTACGATCTGACCTTCAGCGTTCGTAAAGAAGAAAAAAGCTTTGATGCAGAGACAGCGGAAACAGCGATGGCTTACGCTCTTGAGGGCACAGAGTGGCATGTCGGCACGGTCAATGTTAAGACAAAACGCACCTGGGTATCGCAAGAGAAGAATGCTCTTTCCATCCTTCGTGCTGTCACAAGCCTTCACGGCGGAGACCTGGTCTTTGACTCGTCCAACAGGCTCGTTCATCTCTATACGGTGAGCGGCAGGGATTCAGGTGCTCTTTTTGCCTACAGAAAGAATATGAAAAGCATTGAGCGGGTCATCGACACGAGAAATCTTGTGACACGCTTGTATGCAGTAGGAGCGGACGGGATGACTTTTTCCGATATCAATGGCGGCAAGCCCTATCTGGAAGATTTCACCTATTCAAACGATGTGCGTATCTCTACACTTGACTGTTCTTCCTTTACCAATCCCTACCAGATGAAGGAGTTCACGGCGATGCGGTTGGCGCAATACGCCAAACCGAAAATCTCCTATGTCCTCCATGCGATGGACTTATCTGTCCTTACGGGCTTTTCTCATGAAGCCTGGTCGCTGGGCGACTATGTCCTGGTAGAAGACAAAGAGCTGGGGATTTCCGTTACGACAAGGATTGTGCGAAGAGAATATAACCTGCAGGAGCCTTGGAATACGGTGCTGGAACTGTCGACGACCTTAAAAAATCTCGGTTCTTCCGTGGAAAGGCTGGAGACCATCGCAGATACCCTAGAAGGGGCAGGAGCTTTTGGCGGCGGCAACATATCCGATATGGTGCCTTTTAACCATCTGAAAAACTCTCGGGCAGATGACGGGATGGCCTACTGGCTGAATTCCGGCTTTGAAGCCGTGAACGAGACGGGCGGTACGGGAACAGCCGCTTTTAAGGCGGAAGGTGCGGCAGGACTTACAAAGTCTATGGCACAGACCGTCTATCCTTCCAATCGTAAAAGCTATACCTTGTCTCTGGCTATCGCTTCGGAAAACTTGGAGAAACTTTCGGATACTTCTCAGGTCGGCGTGGAAGTGGAAATCGAGTATGAAGACGGAAGCGTTGAGACGAGATTTATCGACCTTTATTAGGGGGGGTGAGCGGATGGCCTATTTTAGAAAAGTAAAAGACAGCATTGCGCCTAAGGGCTATATGTCAAAACTAAAATCCGTCACGGTGCGTATCTTCATTTCAGACTGCGCCGGACAAATCTTTGTGACGGACATCCTCCTTCAGGGCGGCTCTCTTGCGACCGGCTGGGTGCCGCACCCTTCCGAGATTCGCTTTACGCTGGACGGGTGATGGTATGAAGAAGTTTTACAGGCTCTCTGAGACCATAAATAAAAAGCAGGACAAGCGAGTCGTGTCCGTGACAATTAAGCCGCTTTTAACCGATATGGCAGGTACCATCTGGCTAACTGATCTCATGCTTCAGGAAGGAGACCGGGTGACGGGCTTTTATCCGCACACGGAGATCATGCTTCAAAAAGAAAGTGAAGGCGGCGTGGCTAAGGAGCCTGTCTGGTATAACGGCATCGTCCGAGGACAGGAAACCCTGATCCTCTTTAATCTTGGGAAGACTTCGACAGGTCTTGATATCAAGCTATACCCTAAATCGGACATGGAAGCTGTGACGATCTCGCAGGCGGCAGGCGGACAAAGAGCCTTTTTCCCTGAGATTTTACAGAGGGATGATGAACTGATTTTTTCCGCGCCGGAAAGAAAGACAACAAGTAATGGACAGCCCTTTCAAAAAGAAGGCTTTTATTCATACAGTGCCGCTTGGGATTCCAAGCACAAGATCGAGCTTCCTGAAGGAAAATCTGCGAGAGTGCTCTTTACCTTGCAGCAAATGGAGGAAGGAGGTGAGCCGTTTTGATTGACCCCTTAAAAAACAGAGAAATCATGGTCTGGACCTTTATGGGAAACGCCAGAATGTATGAAGCTCTGGAAAAGTACGGAGACCGCATCAATCAGATCGGTCTTTTTTCTTTTAAGGTACGGGCGACAGGTGAAATCTATGAAACGGGAGTTACTATCTCGGACATGATGCCTTATATAAGAAAATGGCCGCATATCCGCTGGCTTTTAACTGTCGCTAACGACGGCTACAATTCCATCTTCAAAGCCATACGGGAAAACACAAACGGTGCGCAGGATATGTTCTTATCCGAGCTTATCCGCATTATGGAAAAGTATTCCTGGTGCGACGGTGTGGATATCGACCTGGAAGGCGGAGGAGATTACTCCACAGCGGCTAAGTCTACAGTGATGTTTCAAAACATCTATCAAGCCGTTAAAAGCTACGACGGAAGAAAACGCATCAACATCTGCCTTCCCGGCATGACAAGCGTGAAAGGCTCGGTCGGCGGTGAAAACTGGTGTGTCTACGGAGACCTTGCGCCGTACTGTGATACGACATCCATTATGAGCTACGGCATGGCCTGGGCGGGTTCTGCTCCGGGGCCTGTTTCTCCAAGAGACTGGCTGGAAGGTATCTATGACTATGCCGTATCCGTGATGCCGCCTGAAAAGATTTATTTCGGCATGCCGGCTTACGGCTGGAACTGGCAGATTTATGACACGCCTGAAAAATTAGGCGACACCTACCGGGGCGTATCGCATACCTATTACGGAGCAAAGAACTGGATGACGGGCTACTATCAGTTTAAGGAAACAGTGCCTGCATCTCCTCAGATTCCCATCGTTGCTTACTGGGATGATTATGACAAGGGACCTTTTGCCCTTCCGCATGTCTATGACTACATGGAAGGACGGGATGCTGAACATTACAGCTACCCCTTGATGGGTGAAGTCTATAAACGAAGGCGGTATCTCACCTCCTACGGGAAGACGCAAAAAACAAACTTTGACGGTGTCGTTGTTGACAGAAATGCAGAGCCCGATTCCTATTCCGGCATTGTCTCCATCTCGGACGGAATGATTACGCTTGGTGATAACGGAGAAGCCGTCTATGAATTTAGTGTGCCGGCTGCCGGAAGCTACGATTTGGCTGTTAAGCTTGGCTTTCCACTGTGGGATAAAAACAGCGTCCGGCTTTCGCTTGACGGCACAAGCGTTCTTGTCGAGGAGCACAGGCTCTGGTGGCCCTACTGGCGGACGACCTTTTGGAAAGGGGTATGGAAGGCGGTATCTCTATCTGCCGGGACGCATACGCTTACGGTATCGGTTGCCGCCAAGGGCGTGCAGTTTTACGGCTTTAAGGTCTGCAGTTCTTTTGCCGAAGAAACATCCGTCAGCGAAGCAAGTTACCTTTTGTCTCCGAGAAAGTTTAAGGACATACACGGCGTGATGGTGGCTCCAAGAGAGGGCTTTAAGCTTACTTTTGAAATGCTACGAAGAAAAGCAGACTCCGCCCTCATCTGGTATGAGGATTTTAGAGACCGGCCACCGCTTCCTGAAAGCTACTGGAGTATCCTTTCCGGTGAAAGGCAGGTCTGGCAGGAGGATGAGTTTGGGAAAAACCGTCCCTACTCACAGCTGGAAGGCTACGGAGAGCTTGCCTTAAATTACGGCGGCTTTCACGACCTTCACCTGCGGGCACAGCTCATCTTCCCTCAAAGCTTTACCGGAAGAGCGGGTGTTTTCTTAGGCGATCTGTTCTGCTGCCTGAACTACGAAGCACAGGCGGTGGAGCTGTATCAGGGAGATGTTTTGCTGGGAAGTTATGCGACTTCTTTTGAAAAGACAGCGGATGCCGAGATACGAGATGCCCCAAATCTATATACGATTGAAATGAGAAAAAGAGGCACGAATGTCAGGGTGTATTCCGGAGCGTCAAGCAGTCTGCGTTTTCAAAGAACAGTAACAAACACATCAGGCTTTGCAGGCATACGCTCAGACAGCAAAGTACACTGCCAGCTTTTTCGTGTAGGAGACAGCTTCACCTATGAACCCTACGAGTGCTTTGATGTCGTGCTGCCTGATGGAAGCCGGACGAGTTTTGGCAGGATTTCAAGAACCGGGGTTTCTTGGGATGAGGAGTTTCAGGTTTTTACCGTCACCTCCGATATCGAGGAACATGAGACGAGAACGGAAAGCATCTCTCTTGATTATGAGTTTTTCCATTCGAGTCTTCTGCCTCTGGTCTGCGGAAACGACTATCGGGTGAAGGTCATTCCAAGAGACATCAATGTCTGGATTTCACGGCTTTTCTTAGGCGATTCTGACGGCTTTTCCATCCTCTATTACCAGGATGTGGACTCGCTCATCTACTGGGCAAACGAAGCCGCTTATCGCTGGAAAATCAGAGGTATGTGCATGTGGTCACTCGGCCAGGAGGATTTAAGGCTCTGGGAGTGGCTGCCAAAGCAAATATAGCTTTCATCAATTACATCATTTTGTACAAGGAAGTGTCTGCCAAAGTGCAGGCATTTTTTATTTGGAAGGAGGATTTTTAACATGAAACAAATCTGGTCTGTCGTACAGACGGCATTCACGGCTGTAGGAGGTTTCCTGGGCTGGTATCTGGGAGGGCTTGACGGCTTTCTCTATGCCCTCATCGTCTTTGTTGTCGCTGACTATATCACAGGCGTTCTTTGTGCCATCAACGACAAAAAGCTCTCAAGCGAAGTCGGCTTTAAGGGCATCGCCAAGAAGGTGCTCATCTTTGTGCTGGTAGGCATCGGAAACATTATTGATGTCTCCATCTTGAAAGAAGGCAGCGCCATAAGGACTGCCGTCATCTTTTTCTATCTCTCAAATGAAGGTATTTCCATCTTGGAAAATTCGGCTCACTTGGGTCTTCCCATTCCGAAAGCCCTGAAAAACGTGCTGGAAACATTATCGAAGGAGGATGAGGAAAGTGAATCTAAATAAGCTTATTTTTACAGAAAACGCCTGCTACAAGGCAGGCAGAAAGATTAAGGTCAAAGGCATCATGGTGCATTCGACCGGAGCAAATAATCCGTATCTGAAGCGCTATGTCGGTCCGGATGACGGAAAGCTTGGGAAAAACAGATACAACAATCACTGGAATCAGCCGATGGATCGACAGGTCTGTGTGCATGGCTTTATCGGGAAGCTGCAAGACGGCACGATTGCTACTTACCAGACGCTTCCCTGGGATCACAGGGGCTGGCATGCAGGAGGAGCGGCTAACAACACGCATACGAGTTTTGAAATCTGCGAGGATGGGCTTAGCGACCGCTCGTATTTTGAGAAAGTCTACAAGGAAGCGACGGAGCTTTGTGCTTATCTTTGCGGGCTCTATAATCTTAATCCTTTAGAAGACGGGGTCATCATCGGCCACTACGAAGGTCATAAAAGAGGGATCGCTTCCAATCACGGGGATCCGAGACACTGGTTTTCAAAATTCGGAAAGAGTATGGACACCTTTCGTCAGGATGTAAAAAGGTTGGTGGGTGGAAGTACGGTCACTCCGAAACCGCCTAAATCTGAAGGTGTTTTATATCGAGTCCGAAAGTCCTGGCAGAATAAGAAGAGCCAGATTGGAGCCTATAAGGTGCTTGCCAATGCCAAGAGAAAGGCGGATGAAAACAGCGGCTACTTCGTATTTGATGAGAGCGGGAATGCTGTCTATCCGGAAAAGTCTACTGCGGAACACAGCACCTATACCGTAGTCAGCGGCGACAGCCTTTGGCGGATAGCGGCAAGGCTCTTAGGTGACGGAAGAAGGTATCCGGAAATCAAGAAGCTTAACGGACTGACCTCCGACATTATCCATGCCGGACAAAAACTCAAGATTCCGAAAGCGGCTGCGTCTTCTGCTCTAAAGGTCGGAGACATGGTGAAAGTGACGGCTTCCCGTTATGCGACGGGAGAAACCGTGCCGGGATGGGTGAAAGAAAGAACACACAAGGTGTCACAGATAGAAAAGGATAAAGTCCTCCTCGGCTGGCCGGACGGCATTGCGTCATGGCTTCCGATTGACGGCGTGAAGAAGGTATAAAGCTTGCCCCACGGTCTATGTTCAACATAGGTCGTGGGGCTATTTTTGTTTTTACGAATCATTAGAATGCACACATGCTATTAAGGGGGCACTGTAAGAGCTGAGACGAGATCCTTTTTCTACCAGCGAGAAATTTTTCCCGAAAGTTATTGACATATGCCGGATATGATGTATACTAAAGGTAAATGACATATGTCAATAACGAAAAGGAGGTGAATCATATGCCGAGAAGAGATGGAACAGGCCCAATGGAAGCTGGCGCAAAAACCGGAAGAGGTTTGGGCAATTGCGCAGAAGCAAAGACATCCGAGCGTGGTATAAGACGTGGTATGGAACTTGGTTGCAGACGCGGCTTCGGTCGTTGTTTTGGTCGAAGTTTGTCAATCGATCAAAACTCTCCTGAGACAAAAAAAGACTTGCTCTGTGAACAGAAAAATATCCTGCAAGAGCAACTGAATGTGATCGATCAGCAATTAGAGAAACTATAAAACAGATTTCGTGGATAGCCGGAGGACGCTCTGGTTATTCGTGTTAGAAATGAGGTGATGCGTGATGGCAAGACCGATGAAATGGAGAAGAGTCTGTTGCCTGCCTGAGAAAAACACATTCGGCCCCCTTGATTCCCCTCCAAATGCAGAGCGTTGTGTCACGATGACGATTGATGAGTATGAGACCATACGATTGATCGACTTCGATGGCTTTACCCAGGAAGAATGTGCCAAACAAATGAACGTAGCCCGAACCACGATTCAAGGAATCTATAGTGAAGCGAGAAAAAAACTGGCGGAATTTCTAGTTGAGGGGAAGATCCTTTCCATTGAGGGTGGTGAGTATCGACTATGCGAGGGTTTGGGTAAAGGATGTGGTCGCGGCTGTCGCAGACGAAACCGTGGCCGCTGTTTTGCTGAGGATGAACGATGATAAGCAAAGATGGAAAGGAGAACGATTATGAAGATTGCTATTCCGGTAAATGCGAAAGATATAAAATCAAGTGTGTGTGATTCCTTTGGACGTACACCCTATTTTTTGATTTACAATACAGAAACGAATGAAGAAACATCGGTTGATAATAGTGCGGCGGCAAGTACAGGCGGGGCAGGGATTAAAGCCGCACAAATCATCATTGATAATCAAGTAAATGCTTTACTAACACCGCGGCTGGGAACAAATGCCGCCGACGTGTTAAAATCCGCTAACATTTCGATCTATAAAGCAATATCAGGTTCTGCGAAAGATAATCTGGATGCCTTTGTGGCCGGAAAACTCTCTTTGCTGGATGAAATACATCATGGATTCCATGGAAGCGAAAAGCATTAACATGGTTATTGCGGTTCTAAGTGGCAAGGGCGGTACAGGAAAAACACTGGTATCGGTCAATTTGGCTTCAGCGGCGGATGAATCAGCCTACGTAGACTGTGATGTTGAAGAACCCAATGGACATTTGTTTTTCGAGCCGGAAGGAGTGCAGGAGGCCGCAGTATCCGTTCTGATTCCGGAGCTGAATGATCAGCAATGCGACGGCTGTCGTGCCTGCATTGACTTTTGCCGGTTTCATGCGCTTGCCTTTATTAACAATAAACCACTTGTCTTTGACGAGGTTTGTCATTCCTGCGGCGGTTGCATCTTGGTCTGTCCTAAAAAGGCGCTGACGGAAAAAGAAAAAATCATTGGAAAAGTGCAAAAAGGAAAATCGGATCAGGTAACGACCTATACCGGTATATTACATATCGGGGAAGCTTCCGGGGTTCCGATTATTCAAAGACTGCTTTCCGATGAAAGGGTGGATGAAAACAAGCTGACGATTGTGGATGGACCTCCGGGAAGTGCCTGCATGGCCATGGAAAGTATTAAAGATGCGGATTATTGCGTATTGGTTGCTGAACCTACTTTATTTGGTGTTCATAACCTGGATATGGTTTATCAACTGGTCAAGTTGTTTCAAAAGCCCTTCGGCGTGATTCTCAACAAATGTTTAGAGGATGAAAATCCGGCAGAAACCTTTTGTATAGAAAATAATATCAGGATCCTGGGGCGTATTCCTTTCGATACAACTCTCGGATCATTGCATTCGAATGCAATGATTGCTGTTAGAGAGAAAGACTCCTACCGGGAAATGTTTTCTGCTCTACTAGACACAATCAGAGAAGAGGTGTCACATGAAACAGCTCGTTATTCTTAGCGGTAAAGGCGGCACCGGAAAGACCACCATCGCAGGTGCTTTTATACAACTGTCCAAGGCCAAAGCATACGCAGATTGTGATGTAGATGCTCCCAATTTGCACTTGACCAATGCCTGGAGTGCGGAGCCGGAAAAAGCAGATTATTACGGTCTGCCCAAAGCCTCTATCAATCCGAAGATATGTATAGCATGTGATCAGTGCCGAAAGTATTGTCGCTTTGGTGCTATTTCCTTTGATTACCACTACAAAGTGGATCCTTATGCTTGTGAAGGTTGTGGCGTTTGCGAGTATGTGTGTCCTGTGGGTGCGATTACTCTTGTGCCGGCAGTCGATGGAGAACTCATGCTATATGCTGATGGAGAAAAAGTCTTTTCAACCGCCCGGCTGAATATAGGCAGCGGTACGTCCGGGATGCTGGTCACGGAAGTAAAAAAACGCATGCAATCAAGAAGCGAAGAGGTGGAAATGGCTATTATTGATGGCTCTCCCGGCATAGGCTGCCCGGTCATTGCCTCCCTGAGCGGTGTGGATATGGTTCTGGTCGTTGCCGAACCTTCCGTATCCGGCATGAGTGACATGGAGCGTATCATCCATACGGCAAAGAATTTTGGAATCAAGATCGCCGTATGTGTCAATAAATACGATACCAATATTGATCTTGCGAAAAAGATTGAACATTTTTGCAAAGAGCAAGGACTCCCCTTTGTGGGCAGGATTCCCTTTGATGCCAATGCCGTAAGAGCCATGAATGACGGGAAAACCATTGTCGATATAGATTGTAAAGCAGGAACTTCGGTTAGAGAGATACATCAGAGGACCATGAAGATGCTTCATGAATAGGGTGATGGCTAAAGCTGTGTCTGGAAACCCTTGTTTGAAAAAAGAGTATACCCATGGGCAGATTTGAGAAAGGAGTGAAACAGTGAGTGAGAATTGCAATCAAAACTGCAACGGTTGCTCGGAAGAGTGTGCGGAAAGACAAGAACCCAGAATAGATTTTTCTGAAACGTTGCATGAGAAGAGCTGTGTAAAAAAAGTAATTGGGGTTGTCAGCGGTAAAGGAGGTGTTGGCAAATCCCTTGTCACATCTATGCTTGCGGTTACCATGGATCGATTGGGATATTGCACGGCGATTTTAGATGCTGATGTTACTGGACCTTCTATTCCAAAAGCCTTTGGAATAAAGGAAAGGGCACTCGTCAGTGAAGAAGGGGTTATTCCTGTAAAATCGAAAACCGGTATCCAAATGATGTCGGTGAATTTGCTTTTAGAACATGATACGGATCCCGTTGTCTGGAGAGGCCCGATTCTTGCAAATACAGTAAAGCAGTTTTGGAAAGACGTGATTTGGGATCATGTAGATTTTATGTTCATCGACATGCCTCCAGGGACAGGAGATGTTCCCCTTACCGTGTTCCAATCCATAGCTGTTGACGGATTGATCATTGTGACATCACCTCAGGAGCTGGTATCGATGATTGTTACAAAGGCGGTGAAGATGGCAGAGATGATGAACATTCCTATTATCGGGTTGGTCGAGAATATGTCTTATTTTAGGTGTCCGGATAACGGGAAAAATTATCAGATCTTTGGTGAAAGCCATATCGAAGAAATCGCCGGTCAATACCATCTTCCGGTACTTGCGAGAATACCTATTGACCCCAAAATCTCAACGGCATGTGATAGGGGCATGATAGAAATGCTCGAAGGCAACTGGTTGGATTCGACGGCGAGAATAATAGAAAAAATGGAGGAACAATAAAATGATGAGAATTGCTGTAGCTAGTGACAACGAGATGGTGACCGAGCATTTTGGTCACTGCGAAAGGTTTATACTATTTGACGCTGAAAACAACAAAATAGTAAAAAGTGAAACCATTGAAAACCCTGGACATAAACCCGGATTTTTGCCAAACTTTCTTGCCGACCGCGGTGTGAATGTGATTATCAGCGGAGGTATGGGCAGTGGCGCAGTGGATATTTTCAATCAGAGAAATATCGAGGTTATTGTTGGAGCAACTGGAAAGGGCAGAGACGCAGTAGAAGCGTATCTGAATGGTTCTCTTAAATCAACGGGTTCGATTTGCCATGAGCATCAACATCATGACGAATGTGGAGAATAGAATATCCTTATATGATGCAAAGGAATGATACCTTTTAACGATAGCTATACTTTTTAACGATTCTCTTTCTTACTGTGGCAAGGGGGTTCAGAATCTGAACTTAAAGAAATTATCTCTTTAAAAAGCGGGCAAATGTTCCGCTTTTTCTTTATCTGAAATTTCAAGAAAAACATGGAAATCCCCTATTCCAAGGAATTTTGGTAAGCTTATCTTTATCGTTAAATTGTATCAAAATGAGTAAGAACATAGATCCACCATATAATACGGGAACAGATGGATTTGTCTACAATGACAATTTCAAATTTACTGTAGAAGAGCTTTCTGAAAAACTTAGTATTAGTGAGGAACAGGCACAGCGAATACTAGATTTAACAAAACGTGGTTCAGCATCTCATTCAGCATGGTTGATGTTTATGTATTCACGTCTTTTGCTTGCCAGAGATTTACTTACAACAGATGGAGTTATATTTATATCAATAGATGATAATGAACAGAGTAATCTGAAACTGCTGTGTGATGAAGTATTTGGTGAACAAAATTTTGTTGAGCAAATTATTTGGAGAAAAAAATCGGGTGGAGGACAGCAAGATGATTACTTTGTTACTGAACATGACTATATCATCTGTATAGCAAGGGATAAGGTTTATTTTTCATTGAATGAAAAAACTATTACTAAAAGTTCAAATTCATACAATAAAGTCGATCCAGATACAAAGAAAAAATTTAAGCAAATTAAGTTAGCTAAATGGGGTTCTGCAGCACATAAAGAAGACAGACCAACAATGTACTTTCCGATAATAGATCCAGACGGAAACGATAACTATCCTATTGCACCAGATGGTCGCCCTGGCAGATGGAGATATGGGAAAGCTTCTATTGAAAGATTAATTGCAGAGAATAAAATAATTTTTGAAAAGATTAATGGCGAATGGGTTGCATATGAAAAAGAATATGAACCTACTGAGGATGATATTTCTATTTTGAAAGAAAGATCTATTTTTTATGATCTAGTAGAGAATACTTCTGGTGCGAAAGAACTAACCGAATTATTTGGAACAAAAGATGTATTCGATAATCCTAAACCAACTGACTTGTTGTTGCATTTATCATTGTTAGTATTTGGTGAAGGGGAAAGGGGAATTATTCTTGACTTTTTTTCAGGATCAGCCTCAACTGCTCATGCAGCTATTCGATTAAACGTAGAATACAATCGAAATATTCGTTTTATTTGTATTCAGATTCCTGATAAATTAGATAGTGAAAATTCATCACAAATAAAAGCCTTTAATTTTCTTATCGAAAATAATCTTCCTACTACACTTGATTACATTGGCATGGAACGCATTATCAGGGCAGCAAAAGCTATAAAGGAAGAGTTCCCAGACACAACATCAGACCTCGGCTTTAAGCACTATACATTGGTTGAGCCATCTAGCGATACTCTAGACAAGCTTGAAAAG
>MTKW01004689.1_pt1 | contig 16298 bp, 19 predicted proteins | sample 1042761 | NCBI WGS metagenome assembly MTKW01 (sample SAMN06205366, study PRJNA360243) | anaerobic digester metagenome | biome: Wastewater treatment plant; feature: Anaerobic digester sludge; material: sludge; isolation source: anaerobic digester fed with sludge from wastewater treatment plant ... | reverse complement strand
TTCGCTGGCCATAGTCGTTCGCCGCCTTTCTCATCTTGAAATTCGTCTATAATCTTTAGAGCCGTCTCCAGGGTGAGCCGCGTTTCAGGAGCGTGAGCAAGGGCAATCTCGGGGGCAAGTGATGGGTCTTTTCCGCCAATCACCGGCTTCGATTCCCGCTCCGATCCTGGCCCCTCCGTCCCTTTTCCTGCCGCCTCCGCATCCTTCGCTCCTGGAGCTCCCCTCTGCTTCGTGTCGCCCGCATCGCCTTCGCCCAGGGCTTCCACCGCTTCCCTTGCCGCATCGCCACCCATGACCGTGTTCAGGAGTGCCATGGCCGCCTCACTTTCGTCCCGGTACTCGACCATGGTATCCACGCCCAGCCAAGCCCGGATACGTCTATTCGCCCGCAGCATCCCATACAAGGGGCTGTTCTCGTTGCCCGCGCTAAAGCGCCGGTCCAGGTTGTTCAGCCGGATCTCGATTTCATTGGCGCTGATATTGCCGATAGGCAGGCTGCCGCCCGACACTTCGCGCTCCTCCAGCAGCTGGATGGAGATCAGGCCGTCGCCCTCGTATGTCTCCTGCAGCGCAGTAAAAAACTCCAAGACCTTGGCCTGACGTCCAGGATGGGACCAGCGGGCGATCTCCAGCTCCATGATGGCCACGCCGGTGAGCGCCGGCTCGATCGACTCCACCCAGGCCACCTCAGCGTTGCCAGTGACTTCGCGCTCCAGGAGCAGGGCGCTGTTCTGGCCGTAGAGGCGGACCGTGAAGTCCGCCGGGTATTCCTCTCGCAGACTGTCACCGGTAACCGTCAGCTGGTCGATGACCTGCGGAGCGGCAAAGGCCAGGGTCAGCACGGGGTGCGCCGCAAAGCTGCCGTCAACCGCACCGGCCAGACTATCGCTCCACCAGCCCACCTGCATAGTGGGTTCCGCCGGCGCAATGGCCCAGCTGCCGTCCAGCTCCCAGGCGCCGTCCAGACTGGCCCACTTGGCCGCGGGCTGGTCCTTACCGTCGGTGATCTGCGGCAAGAAGGCGGGGTCCAGGGATTCGCTGGCCGCTGCCGTGACTCCCTCGTCTTTGAAGGGGTCGGAGTAGTCGATCGTCACCCGGCCGTAGATCTGGCGGACGTGAACCTTGATGGTCTGCTGGTATTCGCCGGGGGGGACTGGATACATGGTGGGGCCTCCTATTGCTCGATAAGATTAAATTTGACATCTTTCCAGCCAGTGACCTTACCGCCGCTGTAGTCGATTGCTCCCGCGGTCCTATCACCGGCATAAAAGGTACCTGTCTTTAGCTCGCCGGACTCCGGGTCGTCATAAGTCACGCCCACAAAGGGGGGCGACACAGCTTGCAAGATTTGACTCCATTCCGCAGGGGTGAGATACTTCCAGGCCAGCTCCAACTTCCGCTTTACGGCCACCCGGTCGCGCACCATGAGCCCGCTGGCGGTCCGGGATGTCTCTCCGTCCAGATCCATGATCCCCACCTGGTAGTCTGTAGGCGCGGGGATATCCGCTCCAGCTATTCTGATCATGCTTGTCCTACCCCCTTACACCGGCTGTAATAGGCTTCTGCCACCTCTACGCTGCAGCTCAGCATCCGTTTTGGGCAGCAATACCCGAGCCAGCTTCGCGCCATCAATCTCGATGATGAGCTCCCTGTCATCAGCACCGCCCGCGCCGCCGCTGAACTGCAGTGCTGCCAGGACCGCACTGCCCACGGCCGCCGCCATCTTATCCACGAAGGCCGTGTTCTCAAGAGGAACTATCGCCTCTTTCTTCCGCCGCTCCCCGATCATGGCCAAGGTGGGCTGGTCTATGATACCGCCCCTAGCTAGTGTCGGGATCTGCGGGATGTTAAAGCCCCCGAAGGATTTTCCACCGATGAGCGGAATCCAGTCAGGCACATTAAACTTGATCAGGTTCATGCCCCGGATCATCATATTGATGGCATTGATGATCAAGTTGATCGCGCCTTTGATTGCGCCGACTATGATGTCCCATGTGCCGGTAACAATGTTTTTAATCCCGTCCCAGGCCCGCTTCCAGTCGCCGGTGAATATGCCAACAACGAAGTCAATCACGCCGCCCAGGACCTTGATGAGTCCCTTTAGCACATCGGAGACTATACCGATGACAGTTATAATCACATCGCGCACAAACTCAAAGCCAAACTTGAGCCGCGGCGCCAGGAAGTCAATAACCCAGCTCACCAGGGGCGCAATAAACCCATTGTAAAGGTCCAGGGCCCCCTTGATCAGCTTTGCAATAAAGTCACCGACCTGTTTAACTAGGTCTTTAAGATGGTTGTCCCACAGGTCCTGGAGCATCTCCCAAAAGGGAATAATGATGGGCTCTAAAATCTCGGTCCACAGCTTATCCCATAGATCCCTCATGTTCTGGAAGAACTCGGAAAGGTTGTCCAGTATGCCCTGGCCATGCTCATCCCACAAATCGCTGATAATCCCCAAAGTATCAACCACAATGTTACGGATCAGGGTATAGACGGGCTCAATGATGTCTGTCCATATTTTGTTGGCCACATCGGCTAGCCAGAGCCACCACTTACCGGTTTCACCAATAGCCCAGGGGATTACATCTGCGAAAATCGGGACAAGATCACTCACGACCGCTTCGCCTATTGGGGCAAAGTAATCATAGAGAAAGAAATCTTTCATCGGGACCAGGGTGTTATGCCAAAGGTTCTCCAAGCCCACGCGGAAGGGGGTAAACATATTGGGTGTTTCCGATTCCCACATCCGCCTGAGCTCCTGAAAAAACCCCAAGAACCGCTCCCGCATCACAGCCAGGCTTTCCTCAAATGCCGTGACATCTATGGGCGGTGGCATTAAATCGACTCCGCCGGCGCCGCCTCCCGTATCAGCCTCGGGCTCAGGGCCGCCCAGTAAGTTGATCTCATCAAATCCTGCCAAGATACCCAGGGTCTTCTTGGCAGCTTTCCCGTGAGCGCCCAGGGCCTTTGTAGCCGCACCCAGCCCTTTGGCCGCAGCAAAGCTTGCTGCGTAGGTCTTGCCGAAAAGAAATGAGACGAAGGTTGCTATGTAGGTAGTGGCCACCGCCAGCCAGTGCATAAGTGTCTGCAGTGCCGGAAGAACCGCCTGGTAGATGGGCATGAAAGCCACCTGCAAGTTGGTTTTTACCTGGGCCAGGGAATTGGAAAAGGCTTCATTGGTCTTTAAGGCAGAACCCACGTAATCCATGAATCCCCGGATTGCTTTGTAGAGCAGGGCGAAAACAAAGATCTGTTTCAAAACGCGCATGAAAGCCTTCTGAATAGAGTTTGCGGCTGAAGTAAAAGCGCCCTTCGACTTTTGCACCTTCTGGCCGGCTTTTTCTATCTGCCTGCCCGCCTTTTCAGTAGTTTGCCCAGCCTGAGCGGTAGACTGTTCGAGATTTTCAATTGCTGTGCCCAGTTGCCGTATTTCCTCTGTGGCCCGTTGGTTTTTATCGATCCAGGGTTGCATTTTTGCTTCCAGATTGCCTATCTGCACATCAAGCTTTCTAAGCTCCGCATTTTCGCCTATTAATATGTCTATGGTCTCTCCCCGAGTTAACCCGGAAAGGGGAAAAGCCGAACCAGCTATATCCTGCATGATTTTATCGCGCTGATGGTAAAGCTCCATCAGTTCTGCGTTCATGCCAGATATCTTGTCCTGCGTTTTGTCAAAGCTGTCCTGCAGGCTATTCAAATACTTTTGCATTTTTGATATGGATCCGCCGAACTTGTTGCTCATGTCTTCAGCATCTTTGGCTACCTTGGCACCCGGCACCATGGATTTGAAACCGTCGGCCATCCTAGCCATGGAACTTTTAAAAAATTTGCCCATGTCCGTAAAGGGTTTTTTCATACCGCTGCTAAAGGCTTCTTTTACGGAGTCCATTTCCCGACTTATAGAATTGGGGTTAATCTCTAAATCTAATTGAATCCTGCCTACGCTGTCTGACACCTTTCCACCACCCTTCCGTGCAAGAAAAAAGCACCCCCGCTGGGATGCTCTACAGTAATATATCTGTAATATTTTATTCGTTTTGCAAAACTATCTTTAGTTCGCCATCAGTGCTAAAACTCAATGCGGTAAGATCTACATGAACCTCTAGTTCTTCCCATGTCCCTGGTAGCTCGTACGCAAGCGCTCCACGCAATTTTTTACCTGCAGCCAGGCCCCCATCCATAGTCGAGGTGCTTTTGTTAGCTATTTGAGCACTCAGCGACTCGTTTACAGAGTAGCCGTCCTGGTAAGCTTCAAACATCATAATAGAACTAACCGAGTACTCTTTGTCTGACTTATTTTCTATAACCATAACAATTTCCCAGAACTCATTTCCTTCGTCAGGCTTATTGAATTGATCACCGGGCAACTTGTTGAATGATTCAACTGTAACAATGAAATTCTTTGTGGTTATGCTGTCTCCCGCTTTAGTTATTATCTTTTCCTCTTGTTTCGGTGTTGGCGCTGCTTCATCCTCCATGCTTTGGCCTGTGCTGCGGTCTCCTGCTGCCTCTTTATCATCCTTGCCGCTGTTCGATATTATTACTATGGCAACGATTACAACTATTAACCAAAACCACCACTTCCTAAAAACCGACTTTTTCGCCTTTTTCTCTGTCCCATCCATGGAAGCAGCCTCCTTAAGGTCTATATTTGTGTATATAATACCAAACATAGACATTATTCACAAGAAGGGGCTATTGCTACCCCTGTTTTGCTTAGTGCTTGACCACCGTCAGATCGTTAAAGCTTTTTATTTTAAAATAGCAAAACAGCGAGCGTTTATTTTATCTTCTTGGCCTATATATGTAACCTCTAGCTTCTTTTTCAACCAAATCCTTTAACAATTTATCAAGATTATGCCTATAACTAACATTGGTGCGGTAACACCTTTGCCTCTTGGCTTCAAGCAAAACCTTAATAGCTAAGTCCAACCTGTTCATCTTCCGGTACATTTCGGCCATTGAAAGAATGGGACCGATGTGAGAAGGATACATACGGTTGAGTTGTCTGTAATCCTCCAACGCTTCTTCAAAATCGTACGCCTTTGCTCGGCTATTAGCCCTATCGTAGAGCCTTTTTCTGTCATTACCTTCTTTGATTTTTTTATCGAACAGCATAAGTTCTTCACGTAACTCCGAAACATTTTCGCAAATAGGCATTACTCCCCTGTATAACTTGTAACTAACAACATCAAAACCCAAAGACTCATATTGCGCCAAAGCTTCGCAGTACTCCAAGCACTTAATGATACACATTTCGTCTTCATTGATTCCTGGGGAGGTAAAAATTGCGTGAAGTTTTTCTATCCAAACCCTGCATTCCCCAAGCAACCTGTTGATGTCTCTGTTGCAGTTGCGACAAAGCCCCGCTTTTCGCATCATCAGGGCTTTGCCACATTTTTTACATCTGCCCACGCCCTTCTTCCCCCTAAAGCTGATTTGGATGTCAGCCTTAGTATACTACCTTAATTCCCAAAAGCCTGCCGGCACGCATCCTGGAACGCTTGCACCATCTTCGCTGCATGTTCCGGGTCCGATGTAACCGCCCGGGACCGCCGGCTGCGCCACTCGCTCCTTATCCGGTGCTGATCCGCAGAGAAGTTTTTCAGCATCTCCTTGTCGTTTTCGCTGCGGATGCCCACGATCTGGCCCAGCGGGGTTTCCGGCATAATCCCGACCAACAATGTAGAGAATTCGCCCCAGGACATATCCGGCTCGTTCCGGAGGCGAATTCCGTATTGTTTTGCAAATGATGCATCGATCAGATCCCAATCCTCATACAGGTCGTACCATTCATCAGAGGCGATCTTTCTCTTTGCGAAATCGGGCCTCCGCGACCTCAAAGCTTTCGCCCATAACCGCAGCCATGATTGCTAGCATGATGTTCTGGTAGGCGGCCATAGACAGATCCATGGCGTCAATCTCTTTGGCCGCTTTCTTACCCAGGGTCATCTCGACAACCTCGTCAATGAAGGCGACATCTTCCATGTTGCCGCCCTTCATCTTTTGGTTCAGTTTCAAGATGGTGTTTTTGCGGTCATCGATTTCGTAGATTTTATCTTCGGCAATTTTAAGCTTCGGCCGCTCGCTGGTGAGCTTTGCGGAGATATCAATTACTTTCGGCATGGTAAACCTCCTATTCTGTTGTTACAACTGCCACAGCTATTCCACCGCGGACCGCATTGTTGCTGGTGTCCACCTCGACTAGAGTGATGATAGCCCCCGCCTTGACATCCTCAATGTCTTCCTCAAGGGTGTAATCATCCCAGCCCTGGCTGCTCATACTATCGCCTAGCCGGGGCAGCTGCCCGCCAATCTTGTAAAGATAGCCGTTAAGGGTTCCTGCCTTCGGCGCCACCACGTTGATCGCGGTGCTACCCGGAGCAGCGCCTTCCTCACATAGGAAAATCAGCTTCGGCAGCACATCGCCGGCGGGCACATAGTCAGGCTTGCCATCGCTTTGCAGCTCGAACTCCAGGCCGCTCACGTTGGTGCTGTCGCCGCCAAAGGGGGTCTTGACATCGACGATGCAATCAAAAGCCAGTGCATCACCATTGGGGAATACTATCTCTGCCTTACTAGAACAGTCCAGCCCGCTCTTCCAGGCCAGGCCGGCCACGTAGTCATTACCCGGATCCCCGACGTGACGCTTGCCGTTCAGAGTAATGGTAAAGCCTTTGCCCGTCATCAAGCGGCGCACCCAGCCCTCGGTGTCCATCGGGGTCCATTCCTCGACGTTCCCGTCCACCGAAGGGGAAAAGGTCTCCATGTCCTTGATGACGGCCATGTCCAGGGCGGAGCTGGCCCGCCCATTGATGCCGATCCTGAACTGGAGATTAAAAACAGGATATACTCCAAGATTAGCCATTTAAGCCACTACCTTTCGTAAATAATGTAAGCCTCAATCACATATTCATAAATGCCCCGATCGTCGGTTCCCACGCCAATGGGCTCTGGCTGCGGCATCTGAAACATCACCACTCGCCGGCCACCGATGCTGGCGCCGGTTACTCCATGCAGCGCCGCGTAAACCTCCTGAGCCTTCTGCTCCGCCAGATCCGCATTCTTCCCCCAGTGCACCAGGATGCTGACGGGTTTGATCGCTGTGCTGGTGTTCTCCAGGCCGCCGATAGCAATGCGGGGTGCAGGCCCGATGGTGTTATAAATGCCGATGCATTGTTCCTTGCTGCCATCGATTTTACCGATATACCAACTGGGGCAGTCAATCTGCGTTTTCAGCCAGTCCCGCACTTCAGCCAGGGTCATCATTTGATCAGCCTCCCTGCGAGTTGTCTAAAGAACTTTGTAAATTGCTTCTGGGCAAAGTCCTTTTTTGTGCCATCGATATAGGTTTGCATCCACTTACCCTGTGCGTTAGGGTTTTTATCTTTCCGAAAATCGTAATCAGGGTTCCAGTAGAGCCGCCGGGCGTAGGGAGTATCAAAGCCTACCCCTGTTTTACCTTCATTCAGCTGCGATCTGTCAATATAAGCACTGCGTTCAAGGGTCCCTACATCAAAGGGCACCACCTGGCTGGATACAATATCTGACTTTATTTTCTCAGCCGTCATTTCTAAAGCCTGGTTCGCCGCCTTCATTAACTTATCAATTTTCGCCTGGTTGAACGTCACACGTACTGCCACCTATATCAGCTCCAGTTCCGTCGAGAATATGCTACCGTCGGGATTCCTGGGCCTGGCTGCCCGGTAAATGGCCCGCTTGACGGTGCCCTCCACCAGCACATAGCCTTCAATGTCCCGGCCGGGGGCGATATCTCCCTCAATGATTGCCTTGGCGTTTAACTGGATCAACCGACGCTCGGCATCCAAGATCTGCCGGGATTTCTCCGAGTAGTTGCAAGGTCCATCAAAGACGAGCTCCTCCACCGGCTCCCCGTCTTCGCTCAGCTCTGTCAGATAAACCTTGATTGGGGTCACGCAGGCCCAGGTCGGAAATGGCAGCTTGCCCAGCATGACTACACCACCCTTGTGGCCAGACCGGATTGACCCAGGTATTGCAGCACTTCCCGGGTGGTAGCCACACCGTTTACCTTCTCGCCGGCAAAGTTAAGAGAGACATCCCCGATCTTGTAACCAGAAAGAGGCATATCCGCATAAGCACCGTACTGGGCATTGAACTCTGCCTGAGCGCAGACGGCCTTTTGGACGCACTCCTGCTGATAATAAGACAGGTTCTCAAAGCCACGCCCCCGGATCCGGTTGTAGGTGAGTGCATCAACCTGGTCGCTGGCGCGCCTCAGATGCCGCTCCAGGGCCTCCGGGGGGATGGCTGTGCCGTTGTAGTCATCCAGGTAGTAATACATGTCCGCATAGGCCACACTCAGCACCTCACTTCTTACGTTTGCCTTTTTTGGGGGGCGTCTCTACTGGGGGATCCGGTTCTATCACCGCCTCTTCCGGGAGCTCCGGAATCGGTGATGCTTTTTTAGGGGGTCCCTCGGCCGGAAGCGGTGCAGGGGCAGGTTGCAACTCGGGCTTTTCCACCCTGTACCCTCGGCTTTTAAACCATTCAAGGAGATGGGGGTCGGAAGTTTCTCCGACCCCGTCTTTGAATGTCACTCCGGCACTGATACCGCTGTACTTTTTGTATGGTGCAAACACCTTGGCCATAGTGCTGCCTCCTAAGACGCTGATTTCACAACCACTTCAACGGTTGCGGTCACGGTTGCGGTATTGGCAAAGGGCAGAGGTAGTGTCCCTAGGGTTGCCGTGAAGGTATAGGAACCTGCAACGGATGCGCTGTAGGTGTCTGTGTCCACCCAGGCAGTAACCGGCACCGTTGCCTTTACGCCCTTGGTTCCGATGGTTGCCGTCACCGTTGCAGGCAGGACTGCCTTAACAGCATTAGCATCTGCGTACTTGGCCGCCCCCGCTTTGCCAGCATCAACATTAGGGATTGCGTCAAATTCGGTGATCTCAATCTTCATGTGGGTAACCAGGGCGGCTTCAATGCCCGCCACCAGCTGGGCCTTGGTCATACCGGCAGGAACTATCCCGCAAAGAGGAGCAACCTCCCGCAGTAGGGCCGCCGGCTGCAGATCCCAAAGCCCCAGGGTGTCGCTCCCGGCAACAATGGTGTAGTGCCGGGCATTGAACCAGGCAATGGTCGTTGCATCTGCATCAGGAACAGCAGCAGCACCATGTATGAAATCAACCCCATAATCACAGCTATGGCTCTCGTTCGGTGAATATATTCTAGCCATCGTTATTTCTCCTTTCTCCTTACTGGACTTTGATTCTCCGCAGGATTCCAGCCGCTTTAGTCGCCTTAAGGACCACAGCTGCCACCATCTCCACCTCGCCAGTCTTCACTGCGCCAGCGGTAGAGTAATCGGGCAACCAGGTCTGCACCGGGGGGACACCGGCCATGGACACGGCATGGAAGCCGTCTAGGGCCAGTCGGGCCGCATAGAGGCTGGTCTCACCAGAGGCGCCATCAACCGGAACCACCGGATCGTTGCTGCCGGCCTTTGCGCCGAAATCCACAAAGGGGATGTTGCCGTAGCGCTCTACCTGCTGGCCAAAGTCGTTCTTGGTCACCTGGTACATGCCGGCCCGGCGGGCGCAGGCCCGGAGCTTGGCAATCAGCTTCAGGTTCCCACCGATGAAGCTGGGCTCCCCGTCCAGACCCATCAAGAACTCGTCCAGCAAATCCAGGAACGCCACATAGTTGGTGGTAACATTGGCTGAGCTGCTGAGATCGATAGCCGCACCCGGGTTGATCTCTGTGCTGGATCCGGTTACCGCCTTCTCCAAGCCATCAAAGACCTCGCCATTGCCCTGGGCCGAGTCGCCGTTGATTACGGTATCGTTGAACAGCGCTGCTGCCGCCTTCACCTTCTGTTGCATCTGGAAGGTGACCTCATTGATGATCCCACCCATGTTGGCGATCACCCGGTCAATCTGGAAGGACCCGCCGAAGATCTTCAGGTCCACGGTGTAGCGCTGCTTCGCAGCTTCCTGGGCCTGGTATTCTTGGTTTACTTCCCGGAAGGCTGCGGTGGGTTGAGTAATAACCCGGGTGTAACCGTAAGTCATGGTTGCCCCGCCCCCGGTGGGCGATACCACATCGTCGAAGGTCAGGTTATCGAAAAGAAAACTCGACTTCCTAAACTCATCAATGATGCCCAATTGCAGGGCATCCTGCACATTCACTTTCGCTTCATCAAGAGTAACAGCCATTTATTTCACTCTCCATATTCCTTATTTGTTCTGGCCCCCCTGCGCTTGCAGGCTGGCCGCGATTGCCTCACGCAAGGAAACAGGCTTGTTCTCGGGTTCCTTCGCAGGCTTACCGTCGGCCCCGATCTTGAAGCCAGGCTTGGGCTTACCATCATCGCCAGGGTTTTCCGCCTTGAAGAGAAACGCCTTTGCCTCCTGCAGCCCCTTCAGTTGATCTTCCAGGCCTACAACCTTATCGCCATCAATGACCAGTTTTGTCTTGTCCACCAGTCCGGCCACCAGGGCCTCGTCGTGGACCTTGCCGGCCAGAGCCAACTTAATAGCACCGGTCAGGGTGAGATCTTTCAGCTCGGCAGCAAATTTATCTGCTGCCGTTTTGTTGTCGGCCTGCAGTTGCTCGATTTGCTTTTTTAGTTCTTCGCTGGCGCCGGCGGTCTTCTTGAGTTCCTCCAGTTGCTTGTCCCGTTCTGCAATATCAGCATCCAGCTTCTTCTTGGTCTCAGCCAGGGTGTTATAGGTATCCTTCGGGACCGCGTTCTTCGGGAACTCGGTCTTCAGCTCGGTCATGAAGGCCTCCAGGTCCAGCTTGCCTTCCTTGGTGTGCTTTTCCAACAGGTTCTTGATCCATTCCATTTACTTCACAGCCTCCAATAGCATTTTTATACCGGTTGCTCCCGGTTAGGAGTTCTTTGTTCTTTATGCTCTACAAACTTTTAAAAAGAGCAATAAATAAACGCCTTATCAGCGCTTGGGTTTAGGTAACAAAAACAGCACAATCACCGTCAAACAAATAATCAGGGTTATCTGCACGCTTGGCGCCACCGCCTCACCACCTTCGGATTTTAGGCATAATAAAAGCACTCACCGTTTGGCAAGTGCTTAAATCCATTGTTAAGGGTTATTAGGTTATCTTAATCTATCTTTTCACCTTTCCTGTAGGCCTTTTTTGCTTCAGCCAAAGTCATCCGGTTTGGCCCCCTCGGATCATCGTCTCTTTCGTCCGGCCCACTATTGTGCCAGCCGCACACATCGCAAATATCAAAAATTTCAACATCGTGACCACATACGGGGCATTTAATGTTCTGATTCTCGCTCATAATTATTTCCCTTTACGCTTTTCTTTTTCATGCAACCAGTATTCATAAGCATCAACCGGCTTGAATACTGTAGATATCCTACCATCGGGCCGGCCTACGGCAAAGTCATTGGTGCTTTTCCTGTATTTATAAACATAACCTTCTTTGTCAACAAATCCTTCCACGTCTTCGCTTAACGGTGCCGCAAGCAAATCCCTTGCTGTATTTAAGTATTCTTGCGGTGAAAGGCCCCCGTATTCCTTCAGGTGGTCTTTGATATGTTTCTCAAATCTTTTTTCTGTTGAAAACGGCGCCTTCAACCATTCTCTGCTGCTAATTATATCATCACTGCTTCCGGCGTCAATGTCTCTCGGCAGCCTTTCTCTCCAATAATCTCGCCGCAGTTGCGGGTTCTCTTTTAGGTGTTCACGGAGTCTGCCTTGCCACTCTTTCACCTTAGCTGCTGCCCTATTTACATTCTCGGCGTCCAGGCTTCCAGCTTCCCGGCGTTTCCACCGCCGTACCTGGCGTTCCATGTAGCGCTGCTTTTGCTCGGCCTTGTAGTTCGCCCTGGCAGTCGCTTCATCCGGCACTTTAGGCAGTTGGGTTACGCCCGGAAAGTATGTCGCCAGGGTATGACGGCAATTCGGGTGCAGGAGTCCCTTGTCCATAGCCTCACTTAGCAGCGGATAGTTGCCGTCCCGGGGCCTTATTCCGCTGGAATAAACGTCGTCAATCAGAACCTTTCCTTGCCAGGGTATGCAAAGGTCGCAAGCATTCGCATGGGCCGAAACAAAAATGGTATGCACGCCCCACCGGTCCCGCTTCTCGCCGTCGGCCATGAAGGTTGCCCGCTGACTGGCCGTTCTCAAGGCCATTTCTACGTAACTGGCGATGTGCGCCCGCCGGCCATCCTTATACTCAATGCAGTTTATACCCTGGTCTAAAAAATCCTTAGTGGCCAGGTCGACAGCCTGCCTCAGCGTCATAGTGCCGGTATCCAGGTACATTTGCGCCCGAAATATCGTCTGCCGGTAGACATCATCAGCAAACCGGAATATAGCGTGCTCAGCCTTATCCAGGTCGCCGGCCACTGCTTCAATCAGCGCCTCGACCTTTCCCTTGCCGGCACCGTAGGATTCTATCAGCAGTTGCTTTGCAGCACCTTTGACGGCCTTGCTGCTGCCCCTGATTATTCTGCGGGCCTCCTTCCTAAACTGGTGAATTCTCCGTAGCTGGATAAGCTGCCACTGTTCCCACTTGAAACCGTATTTCTCCTGCTCCTTTAGGTGCCGCTCGTAATTTTTTATCATGGAACCGACAAGGTAAAGCTCCATCTCAGCATAAATCTGGGCGATGTCGTAGGGATCGGGTTTGCGCTTATTCTTCATCACCCTCGCCCTCATTCAGGTTGTCCGGCACCTTCGGCTCTTCAGCCAACAGCAGCCCTTGCTCTTCTTTCAGCCGGCGCACCTCTTCAGCCTTCTGCTCATCGGTCCAGCTGTCGCCGTAGAGCTCCTCAACGGCCTGCTCGATGGACATGATGCCCTTGAGACGTGCATTACCTACTGTTTCCACCAGGTTGTCGAAACTGGGGGAGGCATACTCCCCGAAGTTTACCGTAACTATATATTCCCCGGGTGTCCGGCTGTGCATGGTATCGTAAACCTTGAGCACTATATCAACCACCAGGGGGATCACATCGCTCAAGGCCTCGATGATCTTTCCCCGGGTGTAGAGAGTTGCCTTTTCTTTTTCCCGCTGGGCCTCGGCGTTATCCAGCTTCTTTAAGTCAATCCCAAGGGTGGCTGGGCTCATGATCCCCTGCAGGCACATATCCAGGGCGCTGCTGTAGGTGTTGACGAAGGCCTCGTACATGATCTCCGGCTGCACCATGTCGATCTGGCCCTTTTTATCCTCCGCCATTACCGCGTTCAGCTTGATGAACTGGTTGTCAAAAGGATTCGGGTTCATCAGGGCCCCCGTCTCCGGATTCTTTGGGATCATATCCTCCGGGATGTATTTCTGCACCCGGCCGGCCCGGATAGCATCCACCCACTGGCTGATTACTTCGTCCAGGGCATCAAAAGGATCGGATTTGCTGTCCAAAAGGCTTTTACCTCGGCCGACCCATTTTTGAGACTTGAAGAATTGCATAGGCACAGCCATGATGAAGTCACCCGGGTATGTCACGTCCACCAGTTCCGCCAATTCCGGCACGGTGGCCAGGGGAACTTCTTTCCCCTTGTCGTTTAACAGCCGGTAAGTAATAGAGCCCCGGCCGAAGGTTTCCTCCAGGCGGTAATCGGCATATTTGCCCTCATCGCGGATGTTGTAATCAGTGTAAAATAAAACCTTCTGCAGACGCCCGCGGGTCCATTCGTATTTCACCCGCTCGCCGCCGAAGAACTCGATGATCGGATATTCAGTGATATCAGTATCGATGGTGATCTTAAAAGCCCCATCGCCGGCCGTCAGGGCTTCGGTGATGGCCTCGCCCACCAGCTTCGGGAACTTGTTGTCTTCGCTGATTTCCTCCCACAGCTCGATCAGCTGCTCGGTTTCCAACTCGATGCCGGTCAGATCGGCGATCACAATGTCAGAGAGTCGCTCCACCACCATGGCCGGCAGCCCGGAATGGATTTTCCGGATGTTCAGATTGGCAGAGGGAACGGCGGCCCAGAAACGGGACTGGCTGACCATGTCGGTGGCGGTCTGTTTGAAAAATTGATCCAACTCCGAGGGATCCCCCCGGTACCAGATCCGGTTCTTGAGCACATTGGTTTCATAACTGAGCGGCTCCTTGATAATGATCATCCGCTTATCATTGGCCGGCTGAATCCTTAAGAGCCGCATTGCAAAATTTCGCACCGCATTTGTCACCGCCCCCCATATGCTCATGATCATCCTCCTTGCATTTATGCGCCTATCAAATACATCGTTTCCGCCACGCCTGTTGTCGCATCGGGCCCGTCATCTACCTGGTTCTTGCCCTCCCGCTGATATTCGTTCATGGCCTTGTAATACTCGGGCCACCTATCTCTCCAATTCACCGGGTAGTAGATGTGATTCATTACCCAGGTGGCGTTCGAGATAATCCTTGCCACTTTGTTCTTCGATTGGTGGAACCAGCTAATGTTGGTCAGATTGCTCCCCAGCTCCTGCTCCAGGATCCGCCTGACGTTCCGAGCAAAGGCCCGGCCGCCGGCGTTCGATTCGAAGCGGGCCCGGTTAACCTTTTGCTTGAGCAGCGCCTGGGCCACTGCGATCTCCGTTTCCTCCATCGGAGATTTGGTGTAGATGATGTCGAGCACGTAGGCTTCCAGTTGGTACTCGCCCCAGATGATGTTGCAGAGGTAGTCCGCGCCCTCGTCAGCGCTGTCACAATAGCTGTAGATGCCAGTGAAAAGCGGGTCGCCATGCTTATCCCTGGGGATATCTTCATAGGTCTTAAAGCCGCTGTAGAGCTTGCCCTTGATATCGATGGGTATCTGCTGGTAGTTCGCAGATGCCACATCCGGGTTCATCGCCCTGGCCTTCATCTCGTAGCTTTCCCGGGACAGGATCTCATCGCAGAGCATGGACCCGTCATCCTGGACTGCCTTCATGGTCAGCAGCCGAACTTTCTTGTGTTCTTCCTGGAAATGTTCCAGGGCCCGGCCCGCCAGGTCCCCGGTGGCCCACCTAGTCATGACGATGATGATCTTGCCGCCTTCTTCTAGCCGGGACAGCATCGTATTTGTAAACCAGCTCCATTGCTTCTCAAGCACGTTTTCGTTATATGCTTCTTCTACGTTTTTGATCAGGTCGTCAATCATTAACAGGGTGGCGCCGAAACCGGTAGCCGTCCCCGTCGGGCTAGTGGCCAAGTAATTATTGTGGCCGCCCTCCAGGGCCCACAGGTTCATAGCCGCATCGCCGCGCTTGATAGTAACACCCGGGAAGATATCACTGTAAACGATCTTGTCAGGCTCAGCCTTTATCTCCTGGATACCGTTGCGGACCGCCTTGGAGAAGGTGCTCGATAAAATTTCGTTGTAGCTGCCGGTCATGATTTTTTCAAGCTGGTTCTTCCCGAACACCCACTGTGCCAGTAAGCCGGCCGTGCGGCTCTTCCCATGCCTTGGTGGCAGGTTGTAGATGGCCACGTCATCAGCGGAGGCCAGGAAATCCTGCATGTCGTCGCACAGCGCCTTTAAATAATCCCGGTCCCTCTTGTAGAAATCCGGCGCCAGCAGATGGCAGAAATAAAAGAACTCGCGGCGGGCGAGCTCTAGTTTTGCTTGCTTACGGATAGCATTGCGATCAAGTTTCTTCGCCATCGGCATCCGCCTCATCCTCGGCGATCAGCTGCCGCAGCTCATCGGTGGTTAATCCCTCCAGGGGGTTGTTGAGGTTCACAGAGCCGGCTAGCTGCACCCGGTCGTTCAGCATCCCCAGGTGCCGGGCCAGCAGCTCCAGGGCTTTCATTTTGTCCTGCAGCTTGAAGGTGAAGACGCCCCGGGAACTCAGGCTGACCTCCTGAATGACCGTGCCATCCACGTCCTCGCTCGGCACCAATTCGATGATGGGCGCATAGTCGATCACCGGCTTACCGTCATCGTCCACATACACCTGGGTCAGGGCGGTGCGGTAGGACAGGTAATCTTTTATGTCCGCCAGGGCCACCTTGGCCAGCTCACGGACGATCCGGTCCTGGCTAATCTCGAGACGCCTGTTCCGCCGGGCAATAGCTTCGTCAATGGCGGCCTTGACCCTGGGCTCACCGAGTAGGCGCGGGCCCTGGACATTGGATGTCTTTTCGCTGTAGCCGGCCCGGGCAGCCGCCTTGGTGGCGTTCAGATCTTTTAAATATTCGCTGACGAAGCGCTGCCGCATGGGCGATAGTTTTTTCTTGGCCATCATCACCACCCCGTTTTGGGTATTAAAAAAGAGCCCGAAGGCTCTTAACTGGTGGAGCTGCCGGGAGTCGAACCCGGGTCCAGAGCGCTGCGCTTCGGCCTTCCGCCCCGTCGAA
>MTKW01003645.1_pt1 | contig 16320 bp, 13 predicted proteins | sample 1042761 | NCBI WGS metagenome assembly MTKW01 (sample SAMN06205366, study PRJNA360243) | anaerobic digester metagenome | biome: Wastewater treatment plant; feature: Anaerobic digester sludge; material: sludge; isolation source: anaerobic digester fed with sludge from wastewater treatment plant ... | reverse complement strand
GCATGATGGTTGGCAGCAATCATAGCAATTGCCGCCGGACTTCATTTTCGGATTCAACCTGGCGCCTTCCACCGGCAAGTATCCGGCAAGTTCGGAGACTTCGAGCCAATGCGGAAGGCGGATTGCTTTATGGGAGCGAAAGGATGATTATCCCATCATGGGTTTCATAAATCAGGGACACAAGAAAACCACAACTGCCGTTATCGTCCTGGCCTTCATTGTCTTGTCCATAGGCAGTGCCTCGGCGGCGGCAGCGGTGGCGCCGCCGTCGTCGTCGGCAGCAGCAGAGACCTTTGACAGGATTGATCCCGGCTTGAAGGTGGTAGTCCGCGGAGAGCAAGGCCCCATGTTATTCATCGGTGGAAGCATGGGGATTTCCGGAGAGGTCTTCTTCGGCGACATTCCTTCTGCGCCGGATCCCTATGCTTCCGAGCCCGGTGGCGATGGTCCCGGCGATGAGGAACCCGGTGACACCGAAGACACCGACAGCTACCTGCCACCAAGGCCTCGAGGCGTAACGCTTCCCGGTATCTCTCAAAACCTCAGCTTAATAGTGGATGCCAGATTCGGGGAGGCTGTTCAGGCTTATACAAGGCTTTCCATGGGTGGTGTTTGGGGTGTAAGCAGATCAAGTGATGCGAGCCCCTGGATGCCGTCAATGGTGAGGCCGCTCCTTGTTGACGAGGCCTGGGTCAGATACGCCACAGAGGACTTTCAGGTGCGCGCAGGTAAACAGAGGTTCTCCTTGGGCCCTATCGGGCTTTTGGGCAGGACGGACTTGGAAGCTGCGGAAGGGCTCGTCATTGACACAGGATCCGGGGAATGGGGTCTTGTGGGAGTATGGTCAAGGCTAAGCTCAGGATATTATTACAACAGTTCATTTGTGACTCGCGCAGACAACCTATGGGCATTTAGGTTGACCTGGCCTGTGGCAGACACATGGACTCTCGGTTTGAACTACTTAGCCGACGGATTGGGAGACGAAACCGGCATCTCCGTAGATATCCTCGGGAATACCGGAGGCAGAAACATCGCAGCAGAGGTCGGCATGTTTGAATCAAGCTCAACGCTTTATCCTGAATATCGCACGTCCGGATGGGTGCCTGGATTTGTCCTGAAAGCAGAAGCCATCAACACGCCGGAACATCGCCTGGAGTTCTCATATGGTTATCTCACTCGGGGATTCGCCCCGTATTATTCAAGCGTAGCCTCGCGCTCAGGCGGACTGTCAATTCCCTTTGACCAAAACACCCAGGGGATAGCAGTGAACTATGACCGCCGGCTCTCTCCCTCCACTGAGGTCAACGTGAAGGTAGCTCACCTTCGGTTTCTGGATAGAGAGGCAGCACACAACGACAAGGACAACGTCGCGGACGAAAACATGGCTGACGATCCGGGGCGAGCTGACGCAGCGCGAGCTGACACAGCGCAACCGGACACAGCGCAACAGGACCCAGCGCGATCTGACCCGATGCAACCTGCGCTTTTGATGGCCCAATCTACGACAACTCCCGTATTGCTGGGTTCAGCCTCAGTAAGGCACGAACTCAGGACGAACATATTCGCAGAAGGCAAATACGAACACTGGTGGATGGAAAGCGGAAGCAGTTACGGACGGCTCACAGCCGGAGTAACCATGAACTTCTAGGTTTGCNNAGGCAGGACTCAGCCGTCCTGCGAGGAATTTGTCCATCTCATTGTAATGGGGGTCTCTGGAATCATGAAATGTACACGCCTAAGAATAGCTACACGGTCTCTACAGGCTAGTGTAATCATGCGGGCTACATACTTCAGCACAACCTCGCGGATTGCCTTGATCCTGCTGGCTTTGATCTCGGCATCTTCCTTGCTTTGCCTCCCTGCACTGGCCAAGGGGAGCCTGGAAGGTGTCAAGATATTCATTGATCCCGGCCATGGAGGCCCTGACCCCGGGGCAGTGGGTCCTTCCGGACTGCACGAAGCCGACGTAAATCTCCGTGTGAGTAGTGTCCTCGCCAATTGCTTGAGGGAATATGGCGGGGCGCAAGTCATGATGTCGCGAACAGACGATATCGATGTAAGCCTTGGCCGGCGAGTCACAGCAGCCAACAACTGGCGAGCTGACAGATTCATTTCCGTCCATCACAACGCGTCTTTGAACCGTGACTATAACGCAACTGAGACCTACGTGTATTACTATGCTGACAGGACGGCTGTTGACATGCAGGAGAAGGTGCACAGGCGTGTCGTTGAAGGCCTCGGCCTCCGAGACGGGCAAGCCCGGACAGCCGGGTTCTACGTGCTTCGTTATACGTCTATGCCTGCAATCCTCACAGAGGCCTCATACATCAGTAACCCATACGAAGAGGCGAGACTCAAGGACATGGGCTATACCTGGCGCGAAGGGTACTACATATATCTCGGCATCGCGGATCATTTCGGTGTGGCGCCGTAGGAAGAAAATGCTCCTGTTTTTCTCTTACAGAGGACAGTATAATTAAAGTGCAGCTACATAGCCGAGGCTTCAGGTAGAGTGATGGGAAGGGGAGCAGGAGATTGGACGCAATCCATAAACAACTCAGCCCAACACGTGTCCGCGGAGGAATTAGGTTTCGGTATTTTGACTTATGTGCATCCTCAGTGAATATTGCAGGTGAATTCAATAACTGGCACACCGGCTCATGTGAACTCCTGGAGTACCCCTGTGGTGTCTGGGAGACAGTCATTCCCCTCAGTAAAGGCGTACATCAGTACAAGTTCATAGTGGACGGCATGTGGACACACGACCCATCCAATCCGTGTATGATGCTGAATGAGTTCGGAGGGGTGAATTCTGCGCTTGAAGTCACGGATAATGGCGATGTCCGCCTTGCGATTCCGTCCGCACAAGCGCGAGGCTACGGAAAGCTGAGAGCTGTCGAAAGTCCCGACTGGCTGCAGGATGCGGTAATCTATGAAGTGTTTCCCCGGGCATTTTCAGCCGAGGGGACACTTGACGCTGTAAGGCGGCGAATCCCCGAGCTCCGTGATCTCGGCGCAACCTGCATATGGCTCATGCCGGTACACCCTATTGGGGTGTGCAGCAGGAAAGGGGCTCTGGGAAGTCCTTACGCCATCTCTGACTATCGCAGCATTCATCCGGATCTCGGCACGCTGGAGGACCTGAAGAGGCTTGTTAGGACAGCCCACGGTTATGGGATGAAGGTAATCATGGATTTCGTCGCAAACCACAGCGCGGTGGATTGCCGGCTCCAGAGGATCCGTGCTGACTGGTATAAGCGCGACTCCCATGGCAGGCCTCAATCCCCCGGATTCGGCTGGACTGACGTCTTAGGGTTTGACTATAGAAATCGGGATCTTCGCAACTATATGATCGACACGATGCTCTACTATATTAGGGAGTGCGACATAGACGGCTACAGGTGTGATGTAGCCGCACTGGTGCCCACTGATTTCTGGCGTGAAGCCAGGGAAGCGTTGAAAAGAGCTAAACCTGATGCCATCTTGCTCGCTGAATCCCACGAACCATTCCACAACGCCACCGCCTTTGATTTGACCTATGAGGAGAACCTTCCCCAGGTATTGCAGAAAGTGTTTTTTGGGACACTCTCTGCCAGGGCAATCCGGCATCTCATAGAAGAGGACAGGCTCAATTTCCCTGTAGGATCCATGCGCATGCGCTACTTGGAAAACCATGACCAGCCACGGGCGGTTGAACGGATTGGCGTGCGAGGGTTGAAAGTGGCGGCAGCTCTTCTCTTTACTATGGACGGGGTACCGCTCATTCATAACGGCCAGGAGATTGGCAAACACAAGCGGGTATCTTTGTTCGACCCATGCAAGATCCAGTGGGACAGCGGCGACTATATCATGAGGGAGCTATATAGACAGCTCTCTCACATGCGCAATAATATTCCTGCTCTCAGGCGTGGTTCGCTCACTTTTCTCAATGTAGCCAGGGATGACTCAGTACTCGCCTACTATCGCGAGTATGAGGACTGCCGAATTGTAGTGCTTCTCAACTTCACATGTGAAATGATTGAAACCAGAGTAGGCGCACCTAAAGAGTTGGTTCGTGATTTTGCAGAGGTAGGCTATCGTTTTACGGAGCTAAACGGCCAAATCTCACCTGTATGCATCAGCGGGCAAGGCCTTCTCGGAAGGGAAGTCACCTTGGACCCCTACGGAATACGGATCTTCTCCCTCGAGGCGATAACCCCTTGTCGCTGCATTGCGTAGCCGTCAGCCCAGGTTTCAGCCCCAGTCGATGAATTGCCTGGCTATATCAGCCTATCTCGCTGTATTGGACAGCAATCTGCCCTGCTCGCCGCTATGCATATCTATCAGCCTTTGACGCCGTTATGTGCAGCCACATTAGCCCCTGTCACTGCATTGCATAGCTGTCAGCCCTTCTTCAGACCTGCTGGGTCAATCGGGATCTGCTGTCCATTTGCCCAACCGATGGCAGCAGGCTGTCAGCCTCACTAGATCAATGCCGGTGGTTCATCAAGAGACCGTTGTTCTCTCCCATATTATGTTAACACAGCCCACCCGAATCGCAAAAGCTGGCCGACGTCTTCGGCGTAACTGGCGATTACTGGAGAAGTCCAACGGTCTCCATCAAGTCCACTTAGTCGATAACAGCAAGCTGACGGCCACTTTGCTGATGTCCTCGGGTCTGGGAGCCTCAACTTCCCAGAGGTGCTCGATTGTCGAACACGTCATTGGAAGGCATGTACTATTTTCGAACACACTTTCAGGAATAAGCCGGAGGGTGCCTGAAAATCGACTATTTTCTGGGAACCGTGTTCCATTTTCGAGCACCAAACCCCGAATGACTCTACAGATTAAGCGACTTCTAATGATGACTGCTCGAAATTCAAACGCCGGTTCCGATAACCGTGTCCTATTCTCGAACACGGTTTCTCAAGCAAATCTGAGCGTGAAAGAAATTCTATCACCCTAACCGAGCTTGCTGTAAGGTTTTCGAACACTCATCTCGCCGGGTGCTCGATTTTCGCACACGCTCTTGGAAAGCGTGTGCTATTTTCGAACACGCTTTCTGGAATAAGCCGGAGGGGACCTCTAAATCGGTTGTTTTCCTGAAGCCGTGTACTATTTTCAAGCACGCCTTCCGGGTTTTGTGTTCGATCTTCGAACACAGAACCTAAATGACGCTGATATTGAGCGAGTTCTGACGGCATGTGTTCGAAAGCCGAACACACGTTTGGAGAACCGTGTACTGTTTTCGAACACGGTTTTGGAATCCGTGATCGAAAACCGGACACCCCAGGAGTTTTCAGGAAGGACGTGTACTACTTTCGAACACAGATTAGGGTCGGGGTGTGCGAAATTCGATCACCTCGCCCGGGGGATTCAAGCTTTTTTAGGCAATTCTCCAAAATGTGGCATGGCCTTCCGCCGTCGCCGGGGACTTTCTAAAAACCGTGTACTATTCTCGAACACGGTCCTGCAATGTGTGATCAAAAACCGAACACACCAGGGACCCTTAGGGTTACCACATCAACGTGCACTATTCTCGAACACGTCCTTGGAATCAGTGATTGATTCTGGATCAGGCTTCTTCAAGCAGGCCCGAGTATACGCGCGAAACCGAGTGCGTGATTGAAAGACGTGTCATGATCACATACCGACAGCAGTGTAGCAAAGAACTATCTACACCAAAGGCAGCAAAAGGCAGCAAAAAACTATTGACACCGTCCCTAATTATGTTTATACTGTGTATAGACTATATATACAGTAGTGGTGAATCTATGCACATTCACTTATCTTACAGTAATCCTGTGCCTCTCTACAGGCAAATAGTCGACCAGATAAAGGAGAAGATCCTTTCCGGAGAACTCCCGCCCGGAACTCCTTTGCCTTCTATTAGGCACTTGGCAGAGGAGGCTATGACCAGCGTGATCACGACAAAGCGGGCATACTCTGAGCTGGAAAACGAGGGGATCATTGTGACTAGGCCGGGGCTTGGGTCCTTTGTTGCTGATTTTACCTATAACGACCTGGGAGCAATTCGTGAGGAGTCTGTCAACGAGTGTATCTTCGAGCTCATTTCCACTGCGAAGCTCGTAGGAATAAGTGATGAGAAACTCCTTGATATGGTCAAAGAGGCACTGAAGGAGGAGACGAGGCGTTATGAAAGACAATAACGCAAGGAATGACAGGAAGGCAGAAACACAGAATAAGACAGGGGCCGGGGCTCACACACCAGACAACCTTGCCCTCATGCTTCGCGGAGTATGCAAAAGTTATCCCAAGTTTGAGCTGAAGGATGTGACGTTCTCTCTTCCCAGAGGGTTCATCATGGGATTCATCGGGCCTAATGGGGCAGGGAAGACGACGACCATCAAAATTATCATGAATATGGCAAGAAAATCCCGAGGGACTGTAGAGGCACTGGGCCTTGACCATAGGCTTTATGAACAAGAAGTGAAGCGCCGTATTGGATATCTCGGCGAGGAACCGCGCTTTTACGAAGAAATGACACCCCTGTGGTTCGGGGGGTTTGTCTCAAAATACTATCCCACTTGGGATAAGGCATATTATGACGCCACCCTTGATCGTTTCGGGATTGATCCTCTAAAACGCGTGAAAGACCTTTCAAAAGGCATGAAAGTGAAGCTCGGCCTTGCCCTGGCTTTATCACACAAACCTGAGCTTTTGATCCTGGATGAACCTACGAGCGGGTTGGATCCTGTAATACGCAGAGATGTCCTGGACGAACTTATGTCAGTGATTCAGGACGAGAAGAGGAGCGTGTTCTTCTCAACCCACATAACCCAGGACATCGAGCGAATCGCCGACTATGTGACCTTCATCCATGAAGGCAGGATTGTGGAATCTGACGTAAAGGATGACATCCTTGGCAGGTGGAAGTCAATCTCGTTTCCGCTGCCTGTCGGGACAGGGGATCTTAAGGGCAGTTTTGGGGCAAGGGATCTCGAGGCGGATGTGGCGAAAGCCACGGCTTACGTAGAGAGAATCCTGGATCAGGAACTGAAAGGCGTATTCATGGGACACAAAATCGAAGGCCTGACATTCAGTGGGATTACTTCCACATTTTCCGGCGCCCTTGAGGGTAAGGTATCCCAACTCGTAGGTAGCAGGCCACGAGTGGCCCCTGTGAGCCTAGATGACATTTTGGTCGCCATTGTAAGGGGGAATGATGCGTGCTAGACCTTATATATAAGGACATTGTCCAAAACAGGAAGCTGATACTCCTCTATGCGCTCCTCGGTGGGTTTGTCGGACTTGTGATGATGGCATCAGGATCTGATGGAGGAGGCATATTCACAGCGTATGTCATGATATCCACCTATGGGTTTGCTGTCAGGTCCACGTATGACGAGGACAAAAGCAGCGCGTACTTGTTTCTGAAGAGCCTGCCCCTGTCAGATGCGGCAATTGTGACAAGTAAGTTCGCATCGGTCCTTGCCGTGTCCGTTCTCCTTGTCATATTCTTTAACGTTACTGCTGTACTCGGTTCTTACCTGGCTACTTTAGGAATAATCCCGGGCTTTGGTTCATCTGCCGCTTCTCCTGGTATTGTAGACGTGACAGGAGTTCTGCTACAGAACGCTACATCTTTCGCTATGGTGTTTAGCATGGCCGTAGTGGTTACAGGTGCTTACTTGGTGATGTTCTTCTGGGCCGGTTTTGCCAAAGCCTCTACGTACAGCAGAGCGATTCTGCTCGGGATATTTGTTCTCGTGATGTTAGGCGTAGGCGTAGCAGGGCGTTCACCTGCGGTTCAGAATCTCGTACGGATGATTGAGGCGAGTTCATGGGTGCCTGCGCTGTCAGTAGTTATCAGCTTGGCTGTATATTGGGCCTGTTGTGCGGCGTCTATCCTGAGAGTGAAGGCGAAGGACTGGTCGTGACATACCGGTAATAGCGGTAATAGCGGCTGACCGGCCTTGATATGCAAGCGAAACTACGCGGCGATCGTGGTACGCGAGGAAAGTGAAGGATCCATAGGGCGAGAAAATGATCAGTAGGAATTCCGCAAGCCATAGAGCGCAATATGTGGTGAACCAGTGTGAATACTGCACCGGAGCAATTTTGGACGGTAGCTTATAGTAGCTTGCAGCGGACTTTATGCTATACTATTAAAAATACTATAGATTTGCTGTTTTCTGCCAACACGCATCCCTTGATAGTTTCCGTCCAGGATCGGATTTGTCAGGTTTCGCGGATGGATAAAGTTTTGCAGTTCGCTAAGGAGTTGCCGTCGTCAGTCTCGTGAGTGGTTGGATCTGTCGCATGTAGGATGGGTTAATATAGAGGGCGCCGATTTCATAGTAATATGAGTGAGCCCTATTAATACTGCGGTAATTGTCCTTTGTGTAATTAATACCGGTGATAAGGAGAAGTGGTAAGAATGTCAACCTCAAAAACAAAGAAACACATAACTACGATAAGCATGGGTTCAACCAGGGGCGGGCTCAAAGAAGGCGGCTGCAAGGAGTGCCAGGCTTCATGCCAGTCAGCATGTAAGACCTCCTGTACTGTAGGGAATCAGGTTTGCGTTGATAAGAGAAAGTGACAAGGGCATGTTGGGAGAGGCTAATTGGCACATATTCTCCTGTTTAGGGAAATCGCTGCTATTCGATGTCAAAACAGGCGGCCTTCATAAACTGGACGAAGCCGGACGGGAAGCTGCACTTGCTTACAGAGATATGGTGCCTCTCGCGGAAGTTGAAAAGCGCCTGTCAAGCGGTTGCAGCAATCAATCTGTGGCAGGGGTCTGCAGGGAGTCCGTAACACAGGGCCACAAGGAATCCGGAGCACAGGACAGCAAGGAATTCTTAGCGGAAGCACGCAATGAATCCGTAACAAAGGGCTACAATGGATCCGTAGCAGAGGGCTACAGGGAATCCGTCCCGGAGGCATACAAAGAGCTGGAAAGCATGGTGGCTGAAGGCCTGCTTTCACGTGCTGATGACGAGGACGAGGACTATACTCCCGGCGACGAGACGATCGTTAAGGCGCTATGCCTTCACGTAGCCCATGACTGTAATCTAAGGTGCAAGTATTGCTTTGGCAAGACCGGAGACTTCGGGATGACGCGGGAGCTCATGCCCCTTGGGGTGGCCAAGGCAGCCATTGACTTCCTGCTTGATAAGTCCGGCCCCAGGCGTAACCTTAATGTGGACTTCTTCGGCGGTGAACCTCTCCTCAACTTCGGCGTAGTGAAAGCTGCAATCGAGTACTGCGGCGACAAGGCGAAAGCCAAAGGAAAGCATGTGGATTTTACTATTACCACAAATTGTGTTCTACTTGACGACGAAATCGCATCTTTCCTTAATGACCGCAATGTCCTTGTGGTGCTGAGCCTCGACGGCAGAAAAGAGACTAATGACAGAATGCGGGTAATGCCCGGGGGAAGAGGAAGCTACGATCATGTGGCTCCGAAGCTGGCAAAGTTCATCCAAACCAGGGATCCTGATTCGTATTATGTGAGAGCTACATACACACGACATAACTTGGATTTTGCATCTGACGTGCTGCATCTTGCGGATTTGGGCGCAAAGAGTGTTTCAGCCGAACCCGTAGTGGGGGGAAGCGGCAAGGAATACGGCATCCAAGCCGAGGATCTCAGTGCCATCGAGGCGGAATATGAAAACCTCACAAGGCTTTTCGTGGATAGACACAGATCAGGCCGGGGCTTTCTGTTCTATCATTTCAACATTGACCTGGACGGCGGACCGTGCCTTAAGAGGCGGCTTTCAGGATGCGGTGCTGGCGTAGACTACCTGGCCGTCTCTCCCGGCGGGGACATCTACCCATGCCATCAGTTTGTCGGGAAACCTGTATTTAGGATGGGTAACGTATTTGATGGTCGTGTGAATCCGGGAATCATCAGCAGCTTTCGGAACGCCCATGTGTACAGCAAAAGCGGGTGCGGTAGTTGCTGGGCAAGGTTCATCTGCAGCGGAGGGTGCCATGCCGCTGCTTATGGCTCATCAGCCAATATTCTGGTCCCTGATGAAGTAGCATGCGCCATTCAGAAGAAACGTATTGAGTGTGCTTTGACCGCGCAAGCCATGCTAAGAGATATGGAGCAACAGCAAGTATAAGTCAAAGGGTGTGAAGTTCGGTAATGGGATGGGTGGCCAGGCAGAAAAGGGAGTACTTCTTCGCTTCTTTGACCCAGTCCGGAACTCAGGTGGAAGTCAAGAGGTACGACATAAACGTGAATTGCATGGTAAGGCAAGGACAATTGCAGGCTACTACCATTGTCACCCTACGAGCAAGAATGCCCAATGTGACAAGGCATTGTTTTGTCCTGAATTCAGGTCTTGTGGTGAGCTCGATAAGTCGAGGGGAGACCCGGCTTGCCTTCCGCGAGCGAGAGTTTTCTGACGTCATCGGCTTGAAAGCCGTTTGGGTGTACTTTCCAACTCCCCTTCGCGAGAATGACGATGTAGAGCTTACCTTCGCATACTCAGGCCGTCCCGTCGGACAGACCGGTGTTCAGGTGGACGATAGCGGAACGCGCCTGTCCCGAAAATCCGCCTGGTATCCTGTGGGAGCGGGATTCGACAGTTTCACTGCGCGTATTACCTGCGTAACCTGTCCGGGCTTTGTGTCAGTATCAGACGGAGAGCTGATTTTCTGCACAGAAAGCGATGATCGGGTAGTTCACGTGTGGGAAGTCAAAGAGCCCATTTCCGGACTGTCACTCACTTCAGGCAAATTTGAAATGGCGTGCAGGACACACCGGGGCGTGAGACTTGAGCTTTATCTCGGCCAGGCGCTCAAGGACACCATTGAACACGGGATCGACCTTTTCGGAGATGTGCTTGATGCCTACGTTAACATGCTCGGAAAACCGCCGGCAGGAAGGTTCGCATCTGTCCTGAGGCGCCGATATCCCAGTGACGAGCAAGAGATCCGTACTGTTACCGCATTAGGCCACGAAATGGCGCATGTATGGTGGGGGAGCCCTATATCCGTAGGGTTTGGTCATACTTGGTTCCATGAATCCCTGGCTCGAACCATGGCCTATGAGACAGTGGGGCGTGTCTTAGGACGTGACGCTGAAACTCAACTCGTCCATGAGGAAATTGACAGGTGGGCGACTGATGCCAAGCTCGGACCCGGCGCGGGAGAGAGCGTGCTCCTGTGGGCGAAGAGCCGGGCGCCGTACGCGCCCAGGCCGGTGTGCATCAGAACAGCCCTTGTCCTTCGCCTGTTACGTCATACGTTGGGGGAGGATATGTTCTTTGAGATCCTCCGCAGGCACTTGTTGATCTACCGGGCGAAACCTTCCGGGTTGAGGGATTTCGTGATGGTGGCAGAACGGGCATCAGGCATAGACGTAGAGGGGTTCATGAAAAAATGGCTGGGCAATACTGCCAGTTTTGCGTACCAAATCAAGCCTGCAGTTTGCTCCGGGAAATCAGCGGATAGGTTCGTGACGAGATTCGAGTTGATTAACACAGGTGACGCTCACAGCCCGGTGAAGGCTGATGTCCTCTTGGAAGGAGAGGACGTAGAGACTTGCGAACAAGTGACATTAACAGGCAGGAACCAGGTTCTGTTTTTTGTCACAAACCATCCTGTCAATTCGGTTACGCTGGACCCCGGCGCGTACTTGCCCAACAGGAGTTGGCGAAATTGCCGGGTATCCACTGAAAGTAAAAGATCCCGCTGATAACCCCGGCGATATTTGCCTCAACCCCCGAGTTTTTTGCGGATTTCTCGCACCTCGTTTAGCAGGCTATCAAGGATTTGTGCGACTTTTGCTTCATCATGCCGGGCATGGATCCTGGCATCGGTTGGGATCGGCTCCGGTTCTCTGAGGCCGTCCCCCAGGCCGTTGTCGCCTGCGCGGAATTGTTGCACAAGTTTGAGGACATAATCTCGGACCTGCTCCGCGTTTTCTATGTTTTGATATGAGAGTTCTGCTGTGGACTGACCTGTGGCTGCGGTAAAAACACGCAGGCTGCCCAGGCCGTACACACGTTGCCACGGCCCTTGGTTCACGTCCACCATTTGCACTCTGCTGATTGGTAAGCGAGAGCGTCGCTTCCAGAATACTCCGCCTTCTGCATAGAGCCACTTATCGTCAATGGCGTAGGTAATACTTTCATAGTACCTCGGCACCCAAATGATGAGCCATATCGCCACAAGGACTGTGATGACGTGGATCCAAAACATGATAGTCCTGGTCAATGGGTCATGTACGGTCACAGCCACCGGTATGCTCCATGGCAACACGGACACAGCAAGGATTAGCAATGAAGACGTGTAGAGGAAGGTCTTCATGGCAGGATTGGGACGAAATTCCTTTTTCTGCATGACAAACACTCCTTTCGCAATTGAATCTTCGACGACGCCAATTCTATTCCTCTTTCGACCTCTTATTGATGACAATAGAAGCCGATAAGAAATTGATAACGGTAGTGTAGAGTTCTAGCAGGTGATCAGAGCAATTGACTCTCAGAAGCAAAACATGTACGATCTACATGGACTGCGTTATCTATGTGTATATACGCGTAGATCTACGTGTATATGCGCGTAGATAATACANNGTGTGGGGTTGCCGGTGTTGCGCTAAGGGGACGGCGCCCCAAGCGTGTTGCCTTGACAAAGGAATCACCGGCCTCAGAAAACGTACGTACCGTGCGGGGCCACCCAAGACAATCGGAAAACGAGCGAAAACTAATGAACGAGGCCGTTGAACTTCTCCAGTAACTGCCAATCTTGTCGAAGACGGCAACCGATTTCTGCGATTCAAGCGAACTGCGGTGACATAATATGGGAGACATCAACGGTCTCATGAACTCACACTTAGGCTGGATAGGATATGCCCCAAAAAAATGCAGAGGATCTGCAATAGGATGTGCAACACACAAGTCGCGGAAACTTGCGGTAGAACATGTGCAAGAGAGACATGTTCAGCCGGTATTTTGGCAGGAAGGGAGACGGTGTAAATGCGAGCAAAGGCTGCGAGAGAGCGGATTGTTGCATTAGTCGCTATAATGGCTTTTGTTTTGCTGCTGGGCGCTTACGCGGCCAGCAAATGTCTGGAGGCAAAGGATGCAGGCCTACATGAAGTGACGGGACACTGGGAAGGCGCCGTTAGTGTGATGGGACAGGAACTCATCATAAAGGTAGATTTTGCAGTTGACGAAGGTGTGCTGTCAGCGACTATCGACATTCCCCAGCAAGGAGTGTTCCAGTCGCCTCTTACCAATATCAAGTACGAATCCCCGAAAATCCATTTCGAACTGCCTGTTCCAAATGCTAAAGTTGATTTTGACGGTGTTTTGGCCGGTGACGAGATTTCAGGAGATTTCTTGCAGAGCGGTATAAAGGGAAGTTTCAATCTGAAGAGGATGGCTTCGGGGGCTGATGCGCCAAAGGAGCCGGCAGCGGTTGGCAAGGCAGAGGATATCATACTTGGGACTCCTACAGGCAAGATCCATGGAACCCTCCAACTGCCTGAGACTCCGGGAAAGTGCCCTGTTGTTCTGATGCACGCAGGGTCAGGCCCTACTGACCGTGACGGCAATACCCCTCTTCTGCCAGGCAAGAACGACAGTCTGAAGATGATTGCTCTGGGCCTTGCGGAAGAAGGCATCGCCTCAGTGCGCTTTGACAAGAGGGGTGTTGCAGCAAGTGTAGGCGCTCTGAAAAGCGAGGCTGACTTACGGTTTGATCATTACATCGACGATGTAATCGCATGGGTTGAGCTTCTGAAAGACGATCCTCGTTTCTCCGGTGTGGTAGTTCTCGGTCACAGTGAAGGGGCGTTAATCTCCATGGGAGCTGCTAACAAGGTTTCAGGCCTTTTGGGTGTCATCTCAGTAGCAGGCGCGGGCAAGCCTGTATACGAGTTACTGAGGGAGCAGCTTTCGAATGAATCAAAAGAGATCCGGGACGAAAGCAATGCGATAATGGAGGAGCTGAAGAAGGGGAAGACAGTCGAGAAGGTAAGTCCTGAGCTCGCGGCGGTGTTTAGACCCAGCGTACAGCCGTACATGATTTCATGGTTTAGGTATGATCCTGCAGTTGAAATCGGGAGCCTGGATGTTCCTGTGCTGATCTTGCAGGGCACAACTGATTTACAGGTGCCGGTTGAGGATGCGAAATTGCTGGCGAAAGCAAAACCTGACGCGCAGCTTGCGGTCTTTGACGGTATGAACCATGTTTTGAAAGAGGCGCCTCTTGATCCTCAGGCGAACATGGCAGCTTACAGCAATCCTGAATTACCGCTTGCACCCGGTTTTCTTGAGGAGATCGTAAGTTTCGTGAGGGAGTGCTGTAAGTAAAGCCAGTGCGCTGTGAGACCCACAGGCTTTGTGACTACGTACAGTCTCTGGAACCGGCGATTACTTGTGGAGGAGGCCGTTGGACTTCTCCAGTAATCGCCGGTTTCGCCGAAGACGCCGGACAGTTTTTGCGATTCGGGCGGGCTGTGTTAACATAATGTGGGAGAGAACAACAGTCTAAGTAGATCACCACAAATAATCGCCGGTTCCAGAAAGTGTACGTGCCGTGCAGGGTGGCCGGTGTTGCACTCGGGGACGGCTCCCCAAGCAGGTCGCCTTGACAAAATCCGGCCCGTAGGCCAGTGGCCGAATTTTGACACCCCTCGTTGCAATCACCGGCCACCCAAGACAATCGGAAAACGAGCGAAAACTAATGAACTCATACTTAGTGGAGATCTACTTTGTAACTGTGGATTGCGCTGCAGTCATGATCGCAGGTTTCACTGCACTCACAATCGTGGGTTCCACTACGCTCGCAACCTTTGATCCCAGTACAATCAGAACCGTGGAGCCCACTACCCTCGCAACCATAGATTTTGGTTGTCATTATCATGGTCAAAGCGTCTGTTCTCGCCACTGCTCCGGCAACCATGGATCTTAAGCGCGTGATCTCATGAGGAACCTATCCTGTTCCGTATCCTGCAAGTATACGTAGTCGAGGTTAGGCTCCTTGCATGCTTTTTCGAACTCTGATTCCGCAGCGCTTCGGCAGGTGCGGCAAGCATGCCATGGGATGACTATTGCAGCTATACGTGAGACTTTTCCGCTGTCGTGGACAGCGCCGGACACTATCAATCGCCGGCCGCTGCACGATTTGCACCTTGCGATACGTTCGAATTGCTGTTCAGAGATGCCGTCCGTATCATAGTATATTCTGCGCCGTCTTTCATAAACCGGCTCGCTGCCGAAGACCTTGTCCAGGTCAACGCTTTTCCGCGTATTCCACATTTCCCTGAGCGCATTTACCGACTCCCGGATACGTTGAGTTGCGCCGTCAGATTGCCTGGTGAGCCGCGGGGACCAGTCCGGCTCTTTGGCTGCGCTGTAATCCAGTCCTGCCAAAGCCAGCAAGATACCGGCATTGATATACGGAAGCGCGCCTTCGATAGAGTAACCTCCCTCCAGCACCACAATGTCAGGTGCCAGGAGCTCAGTGAGACGGGCATACCCTCCGGCCGTGAAGTTCATGTTCGTGAGGGGGTCGGTGTAGTGATTGTCCTGGCCTGCAGCGTTTACCACTACATTAGGTTCAAAGTCTTCGAGTATGGGAAGGACAAGGTTTTCTAAGACATATAGAATCCCTTCATCTCCGGTTCCGGGAGGAAGGGGCACGTTTACAGTGTTTCCGTAAGCTGCCGGCCCGCCTCGCTCGTCAATGAATCCTGTCCCCGGATAGAGCGTGCGTCCGTCCTGATGGAGGGAGATGTGAAGTATCCCGGGGTCGTTGTAGAAGATATCCTGAGTGCCGTCAGCATGATGCGCGTCAGTATCCACTATGGCGATGCGCATGTCCGGGCCGTATGCATGGCGGATGTGTTCCACCATTATGGCTTCGTTATTTACCAGGCAGAATCCGCGTGACCCGTGGACTATCCGCATGGCATGGTGGCCCGGCGGACGGAGGAGCGCGAACGATCGATCCACCTTGCCTGTTAGGATAAGGTCAGATGCGACCATGGTTCCGCCGACTGCGATCCTGTGAGATTCAGTGATGACTCCGGATACGTTGGGGACGCATACATGTATACGATTTATGTGGGCATCCTCTGCGATTCTGGGTCGATATTCCTCGATGCCGGGGACGTCCAAGAGGCCTTCTTCCATGATTTGATCTCGCGTGTAAAGGAGCCGTTCCTCCCGCTCCGGGTGATCCGGAGTGATTGCCCAGTCAAAAGCGGGAAAGAAAATCAGTCCTACCTTGTATTTACTTGCTTGCACTTGCTATTACCTCCGTTGCGCCGGGGAAGCCCGGGCATTGAAAAACTATGATAGCCACGACAACCAAGGTGGCGACTCCCCTTAAGAACCACGGGAATTG
>MTKW01001060.1_pt1 | contig 16333 bp, 19 predicted proteins | sample 1042761 | NCBI WGS metagenome assembly MTKW01 (sample SAMN06205366, study PRJNA360243) | anaerobic digester metagenome | biome: Wastewater treatment plant; feature: Anaerobic digester sludge; material: sludge; isolation source: anaerobic digester fed with sludge from wastewater treatment plant ... | reverse complement strand
AGAAAGACTGCGGCTGAAATTGTCGAAGCCGGCATTGAAGCGTTGAACCCCAAATTCAAGATTGATGTCCAAGGTGTTCAGTGGTCAACATACCTTGACAAACTAAGAGCATCGGCTCTGCCTGTGTTCTTCCTCGGCTGGCACATGGACTTCCCTGACGCCCACAACTTCGTGTTCCCGTACATGCACTCAGTGGGGGCTTTCTCAGGGTACTGCGGTGAGGACATGGCTGACCTTTGCAGACGGGAATTCGACGACCTAATTGCCAAAGGTATTGCAACCACTGATGACGCAGTTCGCGCTGAGGTATACAAGACACTTCAAAGGAAGGCATATGACTTGGCGCTCGCTATGTACTATGTAGACCCTCAAGACATAAGGGTCCATAGAGACTGGGTAAAGGGGTATGTCTATAGTCCTGCATACAGCGCCAACTACGACTTCTATGAAGTCTGGAAGGAAGCTAAATAGAATCTAAGTAGCGCGTAATCGCTCCGGAGGGGGCAACTTCGCACCTAGGTTGCCCCCTTGGGACGCTACATAAGGAGAATGGTTTTATGTTAAGCTACATAGGCAGAAGACTCTTATTCCTTCCGCTGGTCCTATTTGGAGTGACATTGTTCATATTCATTGCTATGTCGTTTCTGTCTCCGTACCAACTTGTAAGCTCATATATTAAGTCTCCGGATGAGCTTAAGAACCAAAGTCTTGATGACCTTGTAAAGAAGTATCAATTGGACGATCCTGCCCACATAAAGTATTTCCGATGGCTGGGCAATATCGCCCGAGGAAACCTGGGTTACTCACGGTCAGCCAATATGCACGTGCTGCATGCGATTAAAGCCAGGTTCCCTGCAACACTGGAACTCACTATCTTCGCCATAATCCCGGTGGTGCTGGGCGGGATATGGCTGGGATCAATCTCCGCAATACATCACAACAGTCCCCTAGACCACGGAACGCGGGTTTTCGCGATAATCGGTTGGTCGCTTCCGTCGTTCGTCTTCGGAATAGTACTTCTCATGTATTTCTACGGAGTGTTAGGTTGGTTCCCTCCTGGCAGACTTTCTACGTGGGCAGACATGGTGGTCTTATCGAAAGACTTCGTCAGGTACACCGGAATGAACACAGTAGATGCCATCCTGAATGGAGAGTGGGCTGTGTTATGGGATGCAATAAGGCATCTCATTGCGCCTACCATTAGCTTATCCTACTTATGGTGGGCATTTATCCTTAGGATCACCAGGTCAAGTATGCTCGACGTGCTCAACAAGGATTATGTAAGGACCGCGAGGGCCAAAGGCCTTCCGGAAAACATCGTTATCGGACGGCACGTGAGACGAAACGCCATGATTCCAGTGGCTACAGTTGCAGGGTTCATGGTCCTCGGGATGCTGGGAGGGCTTACAATCACTGAGACTGTATTCGACTATAAAGGCCTTGGCCTCTTGACTGCAACTGCAGCTCAGCAACTGGACTACACGTGCGTTCTGGGCACAACCATGTTCTACGGCGTTATCCTGGTCGTGTCCAATCTGGTAGTGGATGTCTTATACGCCCTTATTGATCCGCGCGTCAGACTAGATTGAGAAGGCGGTGACCATGGCTGTATGATGAAGAAACTCCTCAGAAATCCGTTGTCCATGTTAGGGTTCGCCCTGCTTGCTTTCTTTATTATCATAGCCCTCCTTGCTCCGATAATCGCACCTACGCCTGAGCGACACAAGCACGAACCGTATCGCATCCCGAGGTACGGTTGGCAGATAACACCTACGCCTCCTTCCGAGGAGCATCCGTTTGGCCTTACGCAGGGTCAACACGACATATTCTACGGCGTTGTATGGGGTGCGAGGACAGCCTTCTTCGTCGGTCTTGTAGTTGTCGGGTTAAGCTGCGCTATCGGCATCGTGGTAGGAGCGGCCTCAGCTTACATCGGCGGGCGGACTGATGAAATCATCATGAGGATAGTAGACGTTTTCTTGAGCTTCCCTTTCCTCATCGCTGCAGTTGTCATTACATGCGTTCTAGGTAAAGGCTTGGACAAGGTTATGATAGCGATGGTGTGCTTCTGGTGGATGAACTACGCGCGACTGCTCCGAGGCAGCATTCTCCAGGTAAAAGAGGAGGAATTTGTCCTGGCCGCAAGGGCTGCCGGAGTCAGCCATGTCAAGATTATCATTAGACATATCCTACCTAATACTATCTTCCCTGTGCTTATCAGCGCTTCCATGGATTTGGGATCTGTTGTGGTGACAGCTGCAGGCTTGAGCTTTCTGGGGCTTGGCGCGCCTGAAGGATATGCTGACTGGGGCCAGATGATAAGCTTTTCACGGAACTGGCTGCTTGGCGCTCCAGGAGAACCCCTCAAGTACTGGTATACAGTGATATATCCCGGACTCGCCATAGTCTTGTTNNATGGAGCGGAAGACGGGATTCGAACCCGCGACCCTCGCCTTGGCAAGGCGATGCTCTACCGCTGAGCCACTTCCGCTCGGATTGCAATGGTTTCTTGATTTCTACGCTAGAGACAGTTTAGCACATTAGGGCTTGCATTGCAATACGTCCTCCCTACCTCTCTCATAGCTTTTCCGTGGATTCTCCCGTACGGCACGCGGTACTCTCTATACCCCGATCAACTTTACTTAGTCCTGATTTCGGTGCGGTATCGAGAATTGCCACACCCGGCCTAACCTAACCCTTGCCCAATCCCTGCGATCGCAAGCGGAATACGGCATATGTCACCACAGCTCCCATGAAATGTGGTATATTCTAGTTATGTGCTCTTAGTTGCATGATTTGTGCATGACATTCAAGGCTTGCCCTGTCGACGTGCACGGTGCAAAACCTGAAAGGCCCGCTGGAAGTATCATCAAGAGAGCCGGTATCACCTGTCTTAAAGGAGGAACAAGACCTCATGCCGAAAATTGCAGTCGTGACAGACTCTACCGCAGACCTGCCTGCAAATGTATATGAGGAAAATAGTATTAGAGTAGTCCCGCTTCACGTCCGCTTCGGAGACGAAACGTATAGAGAAGGAGTCGACCTTTCCAGCGAAGAGTTCTATAGCAAACTGGCCTCTCACAAAGTCATGCCCAGAACATCACAACCTGCGCCTCATGAATTTGAAGCAGTCTACAGACAGCTTATGGACGAATCAGATAGCATTATATCAATCCACATGTCCAGCAAATTATCAGGCACATATCAGTCTGCAAACATCGCGGCAGATGCCATAGGAACTGAAAATATCCATGTGATAGACAGTAACTCCGTCTCCGCCGGCACCGGTCTTCTGGCTCTTGAAGCAGTACGTCTTTCAAAGCTTGATACGACGGTGCAAGAGATCGTAGATAAGATTGAGGCAATAAAGACCAGACTCCGGCTGTTCTTTACGGTAGATACATTTGAATATATGGTGAAGAACGGACGAATCGGAAAAGGCACGGCTTTTCTTGGCGCATTGCTCTCAATCCGCCCTATACTGGCCATTGCAAACGGGGAAGTCGAACCCATCGAAAAACTTCGAGGATCCAGAGACAGGGCATTAATGCGCCTTGCTGAAGTGGTAGCTGATTCAATGCCAAAAGGCCGGCCCTTGCGCGGGGCAGTAGTGCATGCAGTGGAGCCCGAGCGAGGCAAGGCAGTAAAGCAAGCCCTCGAGGAATTGCTTCCTGTCGAAGACCTTCTCACCTGTTCTCTTGGAGCCGGAATTGGCTCACATAGCGGGCCGGGCACTATAGGGGTCGTGCTTTATCCGGTACCGGTAGGCTAGTCGTGGTAAGCTACTTAGTCCGTTATGCAGGACACAGCAGTGTAAACTCAGTAGCATTCGGTATACATAACCCAGTAAGCAGGCAACAATGAGCATAAGCGGGGGCAACGTTAGGTTTAGCCCGGTGACATTGGGGATAACCTGATACATTAGGCATAAGTCGTAACTGGCTTATTCCCCAAGATATGCCCGTCGCACGCTTTCGTCTGTGAGGAGCTCATAACCTTGGCCATGCATGGTAATGGTTCCTCCCCGAAGGACATACCCGTAGTCAGCGATTTTAAGGGCTGCCTTAGCGTTTTGCTCCACCAGAAGAATTGTGCATCCTTCATCGTGAATCTGGCTGAGCACTCGAAACACTTCCTGAACAAGCATAGGCGCAAGCCCTAAAGAAGGCTCATCAAGGCACAGAAGCTTGGGTCTTGACATGAGCGCCCGTCCGACAGCGAGCATCTGCTGTTCACCGCCGGAGAGAGTTCCCCCTTTTTGGCCAAAACGCTCCTTGAGTCTGGGGAATAGCATAGTCACCCATTCTAAGTCCTTTCTTACCTCTGCCGTGTCATGCCTGTGATATGCGCCCATCATCAGGTTTTCCATTACAGTGAGGTTATAGAATATTCTACGGCCTTCCGCAGCCATGGATACGCCCAGCCGCACTATCTCGTGAGGAGGTGCGGATGTGATATCGTGGCCGTCAAATTCAATGCTGCCGCCGGTTGCCTTGGCAAGTCCTGTGATTGCCCGAAGCGTGGTAGTCTTCCCTGCCCCGTTAGCGCCAATGAGCGTCACAACAGCGCCTTCAGGCACATCGAGGGAGACCCCTTTTAAGGCATGGATACCGCCGTAATGCACATTGAGGTCTCGAACCTTAAGCATACTCACACGCTTCCTCCCCTAAGTAGGCTGATATCACTTTGGGATTGCCCTGGATCTCTTCAGGCGTACCTTCAGCGATGGACATGCCGTAATCAATAACGCGTATCCTCTCACAGATACCCATGACCAATTTCATGTCATGTTCAATAAGGAGGATGGTAAGCCCGAACTCATCACGCACCCCACAGATGAACTCCATGAGCCTTGCAGTCTCTTCCGGATTCATTCCTGCTGCAGGTTCGTCCAAAAGCAACACTTCGGGATCCGCAGCAAGCGCTCTCGCAATTTCCACCCGGCGTTGCTGCCCGTACGGCAGGCTCCCGGCTTCAGTATAAGCCAGATCCATCAATCCGACTCGATCAAGCAATTCCATAGCCTTTGTCCTTGCCACCTGCTCTTCCCTTACATAGCCGGGAAGGTTCAATGCTGCAGCAAGCATAGAGGACCTCAACTTAGAATGCCGTGATACAAGCACGTTATCCAGGACAGTAAGCCCCTCAAAGAGCCGCATGTTCTGAAAGGTCCTAGCAATTCCGGCGCATGTCACGCGATCAGGACGCCATCCGGTAATATCCCGTCCCCTGAAAAACACTTTTCCGCGGACAGGTTCATACTGTCCGGTGATTATGTTAAAGACTGTGGTCTTACCTGCGCCATTAGGCCCAATTAAACCTACCAACTCACCCTTTCCAAGGGTAAAGTCGAAATCACTTACTGCCACAAGGCCGCCAAAGCTTACACTTACACTATCAAGCGCTAGGATTGCTCCGTTTTGTGAGGCCACGTCCCCACCCCCTGACGATTACTGTTTCCAAAGCGGGACACAACCCAGTCCCACGAAAGTTCCTTCTTCCCAAACAGTCCGCGCCTATAAAATATCATTAACAGCACCAAGAGAAGAGAAAACACCAGCATGCGCATGCCTGCTATCCCAGGAATATCAATCGGCCCAATAGTAATGGGTGATTCCACAAAACGCAAAGCTTCTGAGAGGAGCGTAAAGGCAAAAGCAGTAATTGCTGAGCCGGTAGTGCTCCCTAGTCCACCAAGGACAATGATTATCAACAGGTTAAACGTCATGGAGAAGCTGAAAAGGCTAGGTGATACAGTGGTAATTAGAGAGGCCATAAGCCCTCCTGCAACGCCGGCGAAGAATCCACTGACCACAAATGCCAGAAGCTTGTGTCGGAAGATGGGTATACCCATAGCCTCTGCAGCCACCTCGTCGTCGCGAACAGACTTCATCGCCCGTCCGTAACTGGAATTTGCGAGATTGCTCGTAATTATGACAGTTACTATCGCCCAAGCCAGACACCTGTACACATTGGCGTATTCAGGGATCCCCTTGATGCCCAAAGCTCCGTTAGTGACTGGAATAAGATTATTGGCCAAGACTATTATTATCTGGCTGAATCCAAAGGTAGCGATGGCCAGATAATCACCGCGGAGGCGAAGAGACGGAACTCCGACTACCAATGCCCCCAGGGCACCTGCCACTCCCCCCAGTGCCACTGCCAGAGGGAAAAATGGCTTCGTGAGCGAGAAGACTCTGAATGGCCAGATAAGGGGTTGAAGGAACCAGACGAATTCCTTTTGCTCCACAGGCAACATAAGAAGAGCAACCATGTACCCGCCTAAAGCCATGAATCCGTTAGGCCCTAAGGAAAACTGGCCTGCTATGCCGTTTATCAGGTTATAACCGACTGCGGCTATGACGTATATGAGACCTGTCCGCACTACCCTCATAACATACTCGTCCAAGTAGTTGTCGGCTAACCAGGCGACAACGAACAGAAAGCCTATGAAGATTACCGTCAGTATTGTCTTCCTGAACTTATCCGGCATATCACACCTTCTCCTTTAGCGTCTCTCCAAGAATACCTGTAGGCCTCACCAGAAGGAACACTACAAGGACGAGGAATATCACGCCGTCCCGATAACCTGACAAGCCGGGAGAAATCGCCACTGTCATAACTTCAATGAGCCCTATTATGAACCCGCCTATCATTGCACCGGGAATACTGCCAATTCCGCCGACAACCGCTGCAGTAAATGCTTTCCAACCCGGGTACACACCCATAAGGGGCGAGATCTTCGGGTACTTGCATGCCCACAGTATCCCACCTGCAGCAGCAAGCGCCGAACCCAGCGCGAAAGTATAGGATATCACCTTATCCACATCGACTCCCATAAGGCGAGTAGCCTCGATGTCCGTGGATACTGACCTCATGGCCATACCAATTTTCGTCCTGTAGACTACATACATCATCACTGCCAGAAGCACGAAAGTCATGATAGGGACCCAAATAGCCACGCCTGTAATGGTCACAGGGCCTATGTGGAATACCCGGGACATAAATTGCGGGCTTTCAAACGCCTTGGGACGCGCTCCGACTGTGACAAGACCNNTATGAGGGCAGAGATTCGAGGAGCGTCCCTCACCGGACGGTAAGCTACCCGATCTATGGTCACACCTACGAGAGCAGTCAGACATACTGCAAACGCAGCAGCAAGAGGCCACGGAACACGAAAAATCACGATGAAGAAAAACGCGGAGTAAGCTCCGACCATGAAGATGTCACTGTGGGCAAAGTTAATGAATCTGAGGATGCCGTACACCATTGTGTAGCCGATCGCAAGCAAAGCATACAAACTGCCCAGTGACATCCCGTTTATCAGTTGTTGAAAGAACACGGCAGCGTTCATGAGCGTCAACTCCTTCTCAGTAAGCCCTTGTCCCACCTCGAACTCTCCATAAACAATACCAGGGCAGGAGGGTTCCTGAACCCTCCTTGCCCGACATTATCATGATCACGTCTTATGCCAATAACGAGATGGGATTTCCCATAAGTGTTACCCTACGGGTTGGCTACGCTCTTGAATTCCCACTTACCGCCTTTTGCCTCACGGATAACCGCTGCCTTAACCGCATCCCCCTTCTCGATAGAGAGATATCCGGTGACAACTTCCAGGTTCTCCGTTGCCTCCAAGGCATCGCGAATCTTCTTCGGATCAGCGGAACCTGCGCGCTTTATCGCATCAAGAACCATAAGCACGCAATCTGCGGTAAGAGCTCCAAAGGAGTTGACTTCCCCACCATGCTTCGCTTTGTATGCGGCTATGTACGTCTTGCCGATATCAGTCATCCCCGCCTTCTCATGCCAGTGCGCAGTGTGCATCAGGCCTTCAATGGCAGGACCGGCAATTTGAAAGATTTCAGGGACGTCCACACCGTCAGCGGAGAGCATGGGTTGTGTCAATCCAAGGTCTTTCGCCTGGCGTAGTATGAGGCTCACTTCCTCATAGTAGTTGGGCAAGTAAATTACGTCCGGATTGGCAGTCTTTATCGCGGTAAGCTGAGCGCTGAAATCCTGGTCCCCGGCATTGCACGGAGTATATGCCACGATCTTACCGCCCAGGCCCTCGAAGGCATCCTTGAAATATCGACCCAGCGCAACACAGTAGTCATTGGAAATGTCGAAGAGGACTGCGGCTTTTCTTGCGCGCAAGTCTTCGTAAGCGTATTTTGCTGCAATCTCGGCCTGGAAAGAGTCTGTGTAACACGCCCGAAACACGTATTTCTTGCCCTGAGTGGTTAAGGGGCTTGTGGAGGCCGGACCTAGGACAGGCACTTGCTTCTTCTCACATATATCTCCTGCTGCAAGCATGCTGCCGCTTATCATAGGCCCGATAATGGCAACGACTTTCTCTTTCTCAATAAGACGCGAAGTAGCGTTAGACGACTCAACTCGATCAGACTTGTTGTCGACTAACACGAACTGGACAGGCCTCCCCAATACTTCCATGGGCACGAGTTCTTTGATAAGCTGGGCGCCTTCCCAACCCATCTGCCCGTAACCTGCTACCGGGCCTGTCATCTCAAGATTAAAACCGATTTTAATTGGCTCTGCGGAATATGTAGTTGCACCAAACAACATGAACGAAAGAAGAACAACCAACATAGCGAAGGATGCGATGGATCTCCTCACTTCTCACTACCTCCCATCTGGATATGGAGCTATGACTCTGCTCCGACACTTGTTTTCTACTCTACTTCTCTGCTTAAAAAAAACTAACCTTACTCGCGTATGAAGTTCCTACCCGACGAACTGCTCCCCCCCTTAATTGACAACTGACCTACAGTATGAACAAGTAGCCTACATATCAAATAACCGATCGATAATCTGAATAACCGGTCTACGATTCAAATAACGCGTTTACACTTCAAATGACCGGTCTATAGTCGAATGCACGCGGCCAAGCCTCAAAAACGCACAATATGGTCAGAGTAAACAGTAAGCTCGTAAAAGACTTTTCAAATAATATAGCATGCTGGAAGTCTTCGGTCAAGCCCACTTTAGAACTTTTGAACTTTGCGTCGTACTTTGCGGCGCTTTGTCGCACATTCGTACTTTGTGGCGATTTCGTACTCTGGAGCACTCTACGCGTCTATATGAGCGGTGCATAACAGCCGTAAACGTCAAATAGCCCCCACCTGCGACGTGTACTATTTTCGACCACTGATCAGCCTTTCGGTGGTCGAGATTCAACCACGTTCCGCAAAGACGTGGCATGTGTACTACCAGGCTTCCGAAATCCGTGGCGGAATTGCTGCCATCGAGGGCTTCCTGAGAAGATGTGTCCTATTGTCGTCCACCAGTCAGCGTTTTGGCGGTCGACAACAGGACAGGACAGCGAAAATCCTATGGCTGATCTGTCAGTATTGAAGTACAGCATGTCTTTTTATGAAAATGTGGTTGCCAGTGGGCCGGCAAAGGATAGAAAGGTACAAGGCATGCCAGTAAACACCGCAAGTTGCAACTGTTGAATCCATAACGAACAGCTTGTAATGGCAATTGGCAATAGAACGAATTGTCCATATTTTCAATTGACTTATGCCGTTCAGAACTGTAAAATTAGGAATGTAATCCCATATTACAAAAGGGAGGACAGTATTATGTTCAAAAGGCCAAAGCGATGTGTTGTGACACTTCTATGTTTGGTTCTTTGTCTTACCCTCGGGATTTCAGCGGCCCTAGCCGCCGAACAGGCCAAAACCGTCAAACTCGGATGGATCGGTTCCCTAACCGGTGACCAGGCAGTGTGGGGGCAATGTGAGCTCAATACCGTGAAAATGCTGGCAGAGGAGCTCAATGACGCAGGAGGGCTCCTGGGCGCCAAGATTGAAGTAATCGGCTACGACACCCGCGGTGATGCCATGGAGGCAGTCAATTGTGTGAGACGACTCACAGGCCAAGACAAAGTCGTCTGCATCATCGGTCCTAACGCCAGCGGACAGGCTATCCCCATTTCGTCCATTCTTGAAGAAATGAAAGTGCCTGACATAGCCACTGTGGCTACGAATCCTAAAGTCACAGTGGTGGACGGCAAGACCAAACCCTTCAACTTCAGAGTCTGCTTCATAGACCCGTATCAAGGAGCCGTAGCGGCCGGGTTTGCTTTTGATGTGCTAGGCCTCAGAAAAGCCGCAGTATTGTATGACGTCGCTGATGACTATTCTCAAGGCTTAACCGAATTCTTCGTCAAGACATTTACTGAAAAAGGCGGCACCGTCGTAGCGAAAGAAGCCTTCAAGTTCGGAGATACCGACTTCAGGCCTCAACTCTCAAAGATAAAAGCAGCAAACCCTGATCTCATTTTCATGCCTTACTTCTTCAAGGAAGTGGCCTTAAGTTCAAACCAGGCGAGAGAGCTCGGCATAAAGTGCACGCTTATGGGCGGAGACGGCTGGCCGTCTGAGGTCCTCATTGAAATGGCAAAGGAAGCAATTGAAGGTAGCTACGTCGTGAATCACCTGGACTTCGACGACCCCGATGTCATGGACTTCAAGGCACGCTACATCAAGAAGTACAACCGTCAGGTAGAGCTCAACGGATTCCTCGCACATGACGCTTTTCTTATGTTTGTCGATGCAGTGAAGAGAGCAAACAGTTTCGACCCGGTAGCCATTAAGAATGCACTGGAGACCACGAATGTCAAAGGCATCACCGGGACAATCAGAATCGACAAGGACACCCACAACCCGGAGGGAAAAGAAGCTGCCATCATCAAGATAGTCGACGGCAACTATATCTTCCAACAGAAGTACGCGCCGTAGAATAGTAGCGCGGTAGAACTGTAGTGCAGTAGAGTGGAACCGCATCTCTATCGGACATCAAAGTAGTCGGCAAGGTCTTAGGGAGGACGCTTCGTTCCAGGCCTTGCCGACCGCGCTAAGGAGGATATAGATGACCCAGTTTTTGCAGCAGATGATAAACGGCCTTTCCATCGGCAGTGTCTATGCTTTAATGGCAGTGGGATATTCCCTTGTATACAGCATCATGAATTTCAGTAATTTCGCCCACGGGGGCGTCATAATGCTCGGTGCCTATTTCGGTTTCTATTTTCTTGCGGTTTTTAAATGGCCTTTTGCCTTCGCGTTTTTCGGAGCTGCCCTTGGCTCCACAGTATTGGCCGTCCTCCTGGAAAGAGTCGCGTATAAACCGCTTAGGATGAGAAACGCCCCTTTCCTGTACTTCATCATATCAGCCATGGGAGCTTCCATTCTCATTGAAAACTTCGTTATTGCAACCATAGGCCCTACATTCAAAACCTATCCTCAAGTCCTCTCCAGGGAACCATTTCAGATAGCAGCCCTCTTTATCGGACGCCTTGACACCATGATCTTCATTACCTCTGCGGTATGCCTTGCTTTGCTAGTCTACTTCATTGATTTCACAAAAGTGGGCAAAGCCATCCGGGCCACTGCGTTCAACGCCAGGGTCAGTGCCTTGATGGGCATCAATACTGACATGATCATAATCCTGGTATTTGCAGTAGGGGGCTTCCTTGCAGGTGTGGCAGGTGTTCTGTTCGGTATGAAGTATACGGTTTACCCTCAGATAGGGGCTGTGACCATCAAATCCTTCATCGCTGCGGTATTCGGAGGGTTGGGAAGCCTGCCCGGAGCAGTCATCGGATCAGTGATACTGGGTCTTTTAGAGACCCTTATTTCGGGATACTTCTCATCGCAATTCAGGGATTTGATTTCCTTCAGCCTGCTCATAATCATCCTGGTGTTGCGCCCGATAGGCCTCATGGGCAAACCTAGTGAGGAGAAAGCATAGGAGGAGGGACAGCCATGGACTGGTTCTATGTAAAAGGCATCTTGATACTGTCCGGGATAAATCTCATGGCGGTATTAGGACTTTCCCTCCTCACAGGATTCACAGGGCTTTTCTCTTTCGGACATGCAGGATTCATGGCAATCGGCGCCTACGCAGCAGCTTTCATAGGCGTCAATTTGGGCCTCCCGCTTATCGTCTCTCTCCTGGCCGGTGGTCTTGTAGCAGGAATAATAAGCCTATTCATAGGCAGACTCACTCTGAAGCTGAAGGGAGACTACTTCTGTATCGCCACTTTGGGATTTGGAGAAGCGATAAGGCTTGTCCTGGACAATGTCCAAGTATTCGGCGGCGCAAGGGGATGGCCGGGGATCCCAATTAGAATTGACCTTTGGAATGTGGTCCTCATTAACCTGGCAGGCATTGCATTCATGATCAGCTTAGTCAACTCCAGACACGGACGGAACATGATTGCCATAAGAGAAGAAGAGTTGGCTGCCAAAACCATAGGTATTGATACCTTCAAGTATAAGATGATCTCCCTCTTCACGAGTGCGGTTTATGCAGGAATCGCAGGCGGACTCGTAGGCTACTACACCGGTTTTCTGCAGCCGAAGATGTTCGGCATGACCAAGTCCACCGAACTCACGATCATCGTAATTTTCGGCGGCATAGGCAGTGTTTCCGGGAGTGTCCTAGGGGCTCTCCTCTTGACTGCTTTACCGGAACTTTTGAGAGCATTTGCCCTATGGCGACTCGTTGCGTACGGAGTTGCAGTAATATTCATAATGATAAGCAGGCCCGAAGGTCTCATGGGAGGTAAGGAAATCACCTTTAAGGGCATTCTGCGAGCTATTGGATTCGGGCACAAACACAGCAAGGCCCGAGAAGTGTAGGAGGTCATAGAATGGACATCCTTGCAATATCCGATCTGACAAAGACTTTCGGAGGGCTTACCGCAGTTGAAAACGTAAGTTTCCGCGTACAAGAAGGGTCAATATCAGGCCTCATCGGACCTAACGGGGCAGGCAAGACCACTATCTTCAACCTGATAACCGGGATATACAAGGTCACAAGAGGCGAGATCACATTCGGAGGACATTCTATCCATGACCTTGAACCCCATGCAATCGCTAATATGGGGATAACCCGGACATTCCAGAATATACGGTTGTTCAAACGGCTTTCTGTATATAGCAATATCCTCACTGCGTGTCACGGTAATGCCTCCTACAGCGTTGTAGACTCAGTGCTTAAGTCGAGGAGATTCAGGACCGAGGAAAAGCGCCTTCGTGAAGACGCTGTCTCACTCATGGAAATCCTGGGACTTGCAGAGTGGCAGAACCACATCGCCCACAGCCTTCCTTACGGCCTTCAGCGCAGGCTCGAAATAGCCAGAGCCCTCGCAGTAAAACCGAAGCTGCTGCTTTTGGACGAACCGGCTGCAGGCATGAACCCTGATGAAACACAGCAACTGATGCACCATATCTGTAGAATACGCGATGAGTTCTCGTGCACTGTCTTTGTTATCGAACATCGAATGGACTTAATCATGGGGATATGCGAAAACATCGTTGTGCTCAACTTCGGCAAGAAACTCACTGAAGGACCGCCCGAGGAAATTCAGAGCGACCCCCAGGTAATCGAGGCCTACCTCGGGAAGGAGGCGCGGATAAGTGCTTAAAGTCGAAGACCTCCATGTTTACTACGGGGGCATCCATGCCTTGAAAGGCGTGAACATAGCAGTTGACAAAGGTGAGATAGTTACGATAATCGGGGCAAATGGAGCAGGTAAATCCACGCTTTTGAACGCTGTCTCAGGTATCGTAAGAAGCAGAAACGGCAGGATCATCTTCAAAGACAATCCCCTCCCTCCCTTACCCCACACCATAGTGAGGGAAGGCATATGTCAGGTACCTGAAGGTAGGATGGTATTCGCTAACCTTACCGTAAAGGACAACCTAGTGCTTGGGGCATACCTGAGAAAAGACACAGACGGCATTGAGCGAGATCTCGAGAACGTATACCGGCTCTTCCCGAGACTGAAAGAACGCGAGAAGCAGATGGCAGGCACCCTCTCCGGAGGTGAGCAGCAAATGCTGGCAATCGGCAGAGGACTCATGAGTGACCCTGAGCTTATGCTCTTAGATGAACCCTCCCTGGGACTTGCGCCGATACTTGTGGAGACAATATATGAGGTTATCGAAGGCATTAAGAGCACAGGGAAGACTCTGCTCCTCGTGGAACAGAACGCCTACAAAGCCCTGTCTACCGCGGATCGGGCTTATGTGCTGGAACAAGGACGAATTGTAAAGTCAGGAAGAGCAAGAGAGCTCCTTGAAGATCCCACTATTCAAGAGTCCTATCTCGGCGTGAAAAAATAAAGAGAATTTGTGCCATGGGCGATGGAGCCCGGTTAACACAGCGTGGTTCACAAGCTCGACATCGCCCTATGTCAAAACGGGGAAAGACCTTGCGAAAATTAGCCTTTCTCCGTTACACCTTTGCTTTCCCCTACTCTTAGAGTCCACCGGCTCTCACAATTCGGGATCGCCCGTGGCCCAACCTTCACGATCACCGGCTGCTCCGCCTTCCCATAGTGGTAGTCCACATTATCATATGAACAAAGGCTGAGACCTGTGCAAAGGAAAGGCTATTCGCATCGCGACCAAGCCTATGATCTGGTAAAGACAGGAAGTAGGATTCGGCGAACGGGTTTTGGAAAACTTGTCGGGAATAATTAAATAAGGGCTTCGGTGACTACCGGAGCCCTTAACAAACTGTGGTGAGACGATCGTAGCGAAACGACCGTGGTGGAGCCAATCCTTGCGCAACAAAAAAATGGTGCCGAGGGCCGGAATTGAACCGGCGACACGCGGATTTTCAGTCCGCTGCTCTACCATCTGAGCTACCTCGGCAACATATCTAAGCACATATTACGTGGTTTGAAGCACTTTGTCAATGTCAGGAACTTCAATATTCTTACAGGTTTTGGGCTAATACCCGTCCTAGAGCAGCGGACTCTTCTAACCCTAATGGCTCATGCTTTACTTTTGTTGTTAAGACAGCAGCGGACTATCGAATTCCTTCATGGATTATGCACTATCTCGTGAAGATTCTCTCACACTCTACCTCTCTGCACAAGGTGAGTTGTGGAATTCAGGCATGTCTCGCAACTGTAAAAACATCTATTGCACGGATTCAATGATTCCGGCTTCCGTGGCCCATTGCCTGGAAGGAGTCTCGGCAACTACATAGAATTCATTTACAAATTGCATATGAGTTGGCGAGAGAAATACGGCCAAGCCTGGCAGTTCACTCCTGTGNNTTGAGAAGGAATGGGCGCGACTAGAAAGGCATAGGACGGAATTTGCGCTTACTGCGCGAGCTCTTGAGAAATTTATGCAACCTGCGTCTTGCGTCCTGGACTCAGGAAGTGGTCCCGGCCGGTACTCGCTATTGCTTGCTGCCCTTGGGCACAAAGTCACCCTGCTTGATGTCTCTCAAGAGAACCTCAAGTTCGCCCAGGCGAAGGCAAAGGAGCAAGGCGTCCGGTTCGAGGAGTGTGTCTGCGCTTCTGCCACAGATATAAGCATGTTCGAGGACGAAAGTTTTGATGCAGTTCTTCTGATGGGACCTCTTTATCACCTCTTGGATGCTTCAGACAGGTCTCGCTGCCTTAGGGAGACCAGGCGCATTCTGCGCAGAGGAGGCCTGGTCTTTGCCACGTTTCTCATCTGTTACGCCGCTCTGCGCGATGCGGCCAAACACAATCCCGAGTGGCTGGTTGATTACCCAGATGATGCAAAACGCATTTTGGAAGACGGGATCTATACTTTCGAAGGACGGGAAAATCCGCCGTTCACTGATTTCTGGTCTGTACACCCCAGTAAAGCTGCAGATATTATGGAAGAGGCTGGTTTTGAAACTCAGACTCTCTTGGCGCAAGAAGGACTCGTGAGCTTGATTGACGAGAAGGTCAATCTGTTGCAGGGAGAGGCCTGGGAGGCATGGGTTGACTTGAACTACCGCTGCGCTCAAGACCCGACCATTCATGGAGCGGCAGAACACCTTCTTTATGTGGGCAAGCGCATCTAGTTGGAATCAGCGCACGGCAAGTTCCAGCAACTTATCCTTGTCCCAGTTGCAGATGCAATTACAATTCTTCAGCCTTTCATATTTCTAACTTAGAGATAAGAACAGACACAAATTCGTGTTCGCTTTTTATGTGTTGCCCAACAAACCTGGCATATCTTTCGATCATCTCAAGTTTCTGATGCCCCATGATCGTTTTCAGGGCAAACAGATTCCCGCCATTTCTTAAGAACACTATGGCGTAGGCACATATTCTCTCCACAGATAGTGCCATGCTGACATGACGTTATTCAAAGCATTTGACGAGAGTCCTCCAAAAGAGCTTCGGAATCAACTGAGCTGTCTCTACGGCGTATATTGTCTCGCTGATTTTGATTATGGCCGGTGGATATCGAAAAAATCAATATAGATCTCTGGCAATCTGGGCGACAATTGCGCTTGCCGCTATGTTCGTGGGTGCAATTGG
>MTKW01001978.1_pt1 | contig 16344 bp, 9 predicted proteins | sample 1042761 | NCBI WGS metagenome assembly MTKW01 (sample SAMN06205366, study PRJNA360243) | anaerobic digester metagenome | biome: Wastewater treatment plant; feature: Anaerobic digester sludge; material: sludge; isolation source: anaerobic digester fed with sludge from wastewater treatment plant ... | reverse complement strand
AATAGTGTAATTCGTGTAGTTGAGATCTCGTATACACATAAGAATAGATGGGTAAAGAAGCAAAACGCTGCACAAAAGCGTATACTTTAACTATACTTAACGCATCGTAAGTACAACTTAGCATGTTCTAATAAGCAAGTTATCAAAATTTTGCCGGTTTGTTTTATTTTATCACCTTTTATAACTGTAAATCAAAGGAGGAGATTCATCGGATATTTACTCAGGTAGTGTTTATGCTTGTTGAAATAGGCTATTTAAGCTTGGATGTGATATACGTTGATGGGACCAAACTAAGAGTCACGTACAAACCCTTATACTTTTGTTTGGCGAAAATCGGTAAAAAAGAATAAAGTGAAACCGGAAGAAAAAATCCATAAGGTACCGGAATTGATAGAAGAAGGCATTGATCAGGACGATCAGCCGGATGATGAACACCCTGCACTCATCAATAGCGGAGAATTAAAAAAAGCGCATGGCACAGATAAATCGGGAAAACCGTTGCAAAGAAGAAAAAAGCAATCAAAACACTTGAAGACAGGTATTTACTTAAGCTTCAGGAATACGAAAAGCATTTAGAGACTCCGGGTAAGCGAAATAGTTATTCCAAGACTGATACTGACGCTACATTCATGCGCATGAAAGATGATCACATGTTTGACGGACAACTAAAACCGGCTTACAATGTTCAGATTAGAACCAAAAACACAATTTTTTTACCCAATACGATTTTTTCTCAAATCCTTATGAATTTATGGAAGCAAATGATATCGATCCCTTTGTAAAGTATAATTATTTTCACAAGGAACAGAAGAAGTCTTTTAAGAAAAATGGGGTTCATGCACAAAATCTGTATTGCAATGCCAAAAAAGATTACTTTGTATGTCCTATGAGGCAACACATGTAAAAAAACAGGTACGACAAAACGAAAATCGGATAACGGATATGTTTTAACGCCAAGTATTTAGGAAACAAAGAACTGCAATGGCTATCCTCTTAAATTTAAATGCCAGTGTTATAATGCGAAAGGAAATCGAAAAATAAAAGTTAACCACCATCTGAACAGATATAAACAAAAAGCCGGAGAGTTATCAAACTCTGAAGGAGGGCTTCTATACCGAAGTCGACGCTCCATAGATCCTGAAGCTGTTTTCGGACAGACAAAAGCAAACAAACACTACAACCGGTTCAGACATTTTGATGAAGATAAAGTAATGATGAACCTTGCCATCTTTGCTATTGCCTTCAATATCGAGAAAATGCGCCGAAAAACTTTAATTATCAATAAAAAAACCACAAAATCACCAAAACAGGATAATTTTTTTGCCTTTATTTTATTTTTTTATTCTCTCTACAGAGAAAATTGTTGATTTTTCAACAATTGAATGCAAAAATCAAAAAAATTGCCGCTTAATTGAAAAAGAAAAAGCTGCCCTTTTGAGACAACCTTCTTGTTTGTGGCTTATCAAAAATTTGTCCGGCATCATAATATTGTATACATAAATTCCTAATTTAGCAGTCTAATCACAGACTGCCCTAAAAAGGGGTAGCTCACAAAAACATGGGGGAGTGAGAAAAGAGTTGAGCGTGAAAAACCTTTTTCAGGTTATAGAAAAACGGTTTATGTTAAAACCTGAAATTTTTTAAGCAAAATCCTTGTAAATTTAAAGATTAAACTTTACATTTGCAACCGAATAAAAGTCCAAGTTTTCATAAACAACCTTGTGAAACTTATATGTAATGTGAATTAATCTAAAAATGAGACTTATGATTAAAAGAAAATGTCAGAAACATCTGAAATTTGTTGTTCTGTGTGTCGTGGCGATGACACTATTCTCGTTGAATTCAGAGGCAAGAGGTCATTCCTTATCGATTGATGAGGCACATTCTGTACAACAAAGCAGAAGAGCCATCAGTGGAGTGGTAGTTGATAGCGACAACAATCCTCTTCCAGGTGTGACCGTGCAAGTATTATCCCGCGAGGGAGGAGTTATTACTGATGCTAATGGAGCCTATACCATTCAGGCAGCAACAGGAGAAAAACTTCGTTTCCAGTTTCTTGGTATGAAGACCGTTACAATTGAGGTGGGTACAGGTTCCATCTATAACGTGCAGCTTCTGGAAGATGTTGAGGAGCTTGATGAAGTAACTATTACTGCGTTCGCTACCCAAAAGAAAGAAAGCGTGGTCTCTTCTATTGAGACAATTAACCCGCGCGAGCTCAAAATCCCTTCTTCGAACCTGACAACTGCGCTGGCGGGACGTTTAGCGGGTCTAATCTCTTACCAGAGGAGTGGGGAACCGGGAGCCGATAACGCCCAGTTCTTTGTGCGGGGGGTTACAACTTTTGGTTATGCGAGTAGCCCGCTGATCCTTCTTGACGGTTTCGAGGTAGATGCCAATGACCTTGCAAGGGTGGATCCAGATAACATTGCCTCTTTCTCGGTGTTAAAAGATGCTACTGCGGCAGCTCTTTATGGTTCCAAGGGAGCGAATGGGGTAATCATGGTAACCACGAAGAAAGGACAGGCTGGTCCCCCGAAAATATCATTCAGGGCAGAGGCACGCTTGTCAACCCCAACCAAAGTTCAAAAAACCGTAGACGGGGTTACATACATGAATTTGTACAACCAAGCTCAGTTTAACGACAACCCGCTATTGGAGCCATATTACAGTGCTCAGAAGATCCAAAACACGATTGACGGGGTGAATGAATATGCGTTCCCTAATATCGACTGGTACAAGGAGATGTTCAAGTCGAACGCGATTAACCATTACTATAACTTTAACGTGTCAGGAGGTGGGTCTGTAGTTAGGTATTACCTGGCGGTAGCTTATAACAAGGAGGAGGGTATTCTTAAGAATAACCGCTTGAATAACTTCAAAAACAATATTGATATAGATAGGTTTAACGTGCTTACCAATATTACTATAGACTTGACTCCAACAACCAAGTTCGATATTAATATGAACTCTATTTTCGAGAACTATACTGGTCCGCTTGATAACACCTCCGATATCTTTAAGAGTGTAATGAACTCCAACCCGGTTGAGTTCCCGAAATTCTACCTCCCGGATGAACAACATGCATATGTAAAACATACATTGTTTGGTTCGAACGCGACCGGTACCATGTTAAACCCTTTTGGAGAGATGGTACGAGGGTACAAAGATGGTTCAAGCGGTAGAATCTCATCCCAATTCTCGTTAGATCAAAATCTTGACGTTGTAACCGAAGGATTGATGGCAAGGGCCAAGGTGTCGATCAAGAGCGACTCGTTCCACGAGAGCAAGAGATCGTATACGCCCTATCTCTATAATATAAAGAGCTACGATGAGTTTTCAGATACCTTCGTTTTGCAGGAGGTTCGCAGAGGAACTGATGCACTGGGAGACCCGGAACAGTGGCGCGATGGGGTTTTCAGGATTTACCTGGAGGGAGGGCTAACTTACGCACATACCTTCAATAACCTCCACGATGTGAGTGGACTTCTGATTTATACGCAAGAAGAGATAAAAAATACAAGTGGCAACCCCGGCTCGATTCAGCAGACTCTTCCCCAACGTTTGCAAGGGTTGAGAGCACGGCTTAACTATGGGTACGATAACCGTTACCTGGCCGAAATGAGTTTAACCTATACGGGTTCTGAAAAATTCGCAAAAGATCACCGTTGGGGAGTATTCCCTGCAATGGGAGTGGGATACATATTGTCAAACGAGTCATATTGGGAACCGCTTCAGGATTTATTCCCTATGTTCAAATTAAAATACTCGCTGGGACAAGTAGGGAACGATCAGATTGCTGGACCCGCTGACAGGTTCTTCTTCCTTTCAGATATCGACCCAGGATCATGGGGGTACGCGTGGGGGAAGAACTTCAACTCCAATTATGGTGGTTTCAATATAAACAGATACGCGAACCCGCATATTACTTGGGAAATTGCTGTTAAACAGAACATTGGGTTCGAATTGGATATTTTAAAAAACAGATCGATTAAGGTTATTCTTGAGTACTTTACCGAAAACCGTAAACAAATTTACCAGGCAAGAGCGAATCTGCCCGAGACCATGGGACTTACCAGTGACGTGTATGGAAACGTGGGAAGGGTTAAAAGTGGTGGATGGGATGGTTCAATTGACCTGAATCACTCGTTTAACGAAAATGCATGGATTAGCGGTCGTTTTAACTTTACGTTTGCACAGAACGAAATTGTTGAAAACGAGGAGCCCGAGTACCGCTGGTCTTACTTAAGCAATATTGGGTGGCCCATCAATACGTGGAAAGGATATATCGCCGAGCGACTCTTTATCGATGATGCCGATGTTGCTAACTCACCCGTGCAAGAGCTTGGTGGGGTAGTACAAGCTGGTGATATAAAGTATAAAGATATTAACGGCGATGGAAAAATTAATTCCGACGACCAAGTGCATATCGGGTACCCCATTGTTCCTGAAATAACCTATGGGTTTGGGCTTTCGTGCGGGTACAAGAATTTCGATTTTTCGTTCTTTATGCAAGGACAAGACCGGGTGTCGTTCTTTATCAATCCAAATAACATTGCTCCATTCGCGAACCAGCGAAACGTTATGGAATATATTGCTGATGATCACTGGAACCCCAACAATCCCGTGGCAAAGGCATTCTGGCCCAGACTCTCTGCTTCTTTCAATGACAATAACAATGTCTCTAACTCAACATGGTGGTTACGAAATGGCCGCTTCCTGAGGATGAAGAACATGGAGATTGGATACACCTTCCCGAAAAGAATATTAGAAACAACCGGGATAAAGAATGTAAGGTTGTATCTTGCTGGACAAAATCTTTTCAATATCACCTCTTTCAAATTGTGGGATCCGGAAATGGGTGGAGAAGGCTTTAACTATCCTCTGCAAAGAGTATATAGTGCTGGATTAAATATTTCATTCTAACACTGAAAGAATTATAAAATTGAATTATTATGAAGTATAAGATATTTACAATTTGCTTATTATCAATCTCGATTCTCTTTACCAGGTGTAGCTACCTGGATATAGTACCCGACAATACCGTGGAGGTGGAGAGCCTGTTCGAAAATAGAGACAAGGCACTAAATGCTCTATCCACTTGCTATCGCTACATGCCCAACTACGAGAAGATCCATACCTCTATGTCTTTAGCCGGAGACGAGTGGGTAGGGCGTCTCGACAGTGATTATGCGGGTAATAGAGGAATTAACCGCGGTATTAAGATCATGCGGGGATGGAATAACTCCAACGACCCGATTCTTAACTATTGGGCTGGTGGTGGTGGAGCAAATAGCCTCTATGAAGGTATCCGCGTCTGCAATATTTTCTTCCAGCATATTGAAAACGTACCCGATCTTACACCCAAAGAAAGATTAGACTGGATAGCACAAGTAAAAATCCTCAAGGCATACTACCACTATTACTTGATCCGACTTTATGGACCCATCGTAATCGCAGATAAGAACTTGGAGCCTTACTCGAGCGTAGAGGAGGTAAGACAGAAGAGACAAACAGTGGATTCTTGTTTCAATTACGTGATTGGTCTTATCGATGAGGTCCTTGATGAAGGCAACTTGGCGGTTCAAAGAGATGTATCGTTCTTGGGACAAATCGATCTTCAGATTGCCAAAGCCATCAAAGCGGAGGTGCTTTTAACAAGAGCAAGCCCGTTATTCAATGGCAACTCAGAGTTCTACAGCAACTTTAAAGGGAAAAATGGCGAACTCCTTTTCCCTATGGATTACGACAAAGAAAAATGGAAGGATGCATTAGACGCGATTACCGACGCGATTAATGAGGCTGAAAAGAACGGCAAGAAGTTATACGAGTACAACGGGCAGCCAAAATTTTGGGATGTTGAAAACTTTGAAAAGTCGGAAATTATCCAATACGCGTACAACAATCGCTTCTCCATTGTTGAGCCATGGAATGACGAGCTAATCTGGGGCTTCTCGGGGCTCGATTTCGAGGGTCAAGGCGGTTTCGCACACGCAACCAACATGCGTTCGGTTGCCGATCCCACGCAAGCAGCATACGCGTGGCAATGGCTTGGAGCCGACTTCAGAATGGCAGAAAGGTTTTACACCAAAAACGGCGTTCCAATCGAAGAAGATATTACCTACGATTACGAGAACAGGAACAAAATTGTTACGGTACCCGATGATAATTACCACAAGGGATACATGCAACAAGGAGAGCGGACAGTGAAATTACATTTGGATAGAGAACCTAGGTTCTATGCTTGGCTAGCGGTTGACCGGGGAGTATGGAGAACACACGACTTAGCGAACGACTTGAAAATGCGTTACAATGAATTTCCTGGGGGAAGAGGTGCCCATCACACTACCGACTTTTACTGGACTGGCATAGGTGTTAAAAAACTGGTGCATCCGGAATCGGGCACGGGCCACTGGGCACGCGTGGTAAAGTTTCCGTATCCCATTTTAAGGCTGGCAGATCTTTATCTGATGTATGCCGAAGCATATAACGAGTATCACGGTCCTGGACAGCCTGCGTATGACGCACTCAACAAAATACGTAAAAGAGCCGGATTACGAAATATAGAAGATGTTTGGAGTGACGCAACAATAGTAAGGAATGTAAGGAAACATACTACCAAGGAAGGTCTTCGTGACATTATCCATACCGAGCGATCGATTGAATTAAGTTTCGAAGGTAAGCGCTATTTTGATGTTACTCGATGGAAAGAGGGTAGCAGGTTCTTCACCCTTCCGGCAAAAGGATGGAACACCACTGGTGTTGACCCAGAGCAGTTTTACAACCTGATGATTCTGCAGCCTCGCACGTGGCAATCACCGCGTGATTACTTGATGCCAATTCCACTTTGGGATTTGAATAGGAATCCAAACTTAGTACAGAATCCCGGATGGTAAACAGCAATATTAAAGTCATTAAATTTAACTATATGAAATATATTTATAATATCACGATTATTTTTATGCTGGCGCTACTTCTTTTAAATAGTTGTCAAGATGAAACTGTCAGTAGCGACAAAACCCCACCAAAGCAGATAACAAACGTAGAGTTTACCGCGTTAAATGGTGGAGGGTATTTCACCTACACAATACCCGATGACGAGGATTTTCTTTATGTTCGTGCAGAGTACATGATTGATAATGGGAGTGTGATTTCGAAAACGAGCAGTGTATATTCCGACACCCTCTTTATTGAGGGGCTTGGTCAGGTAAAAGAGTACGAGGTAAAGCTCTATTCGGTTGATAGAGAGAATAATCACTCTGAGCCGGTTATCCAGCGAATTACTCCCTTGATACCGACAACTGTGGCAATATTAGAAACAGTTCAAGTGCAACCCGGCTTTTCATCGCTGGTGGTTGACTGGGAAAATAAGCAGCGTTTAACTGTGCAGATTTTTGTTAATGTCACAGTTGGAGATAAAATGGTGAACCAGATTTACTCTTCGAACCTTGCCAAAGATAGATTCATTATCCCCAACTTAACGGGTGTTCCCCATCAGGTGTCTGTTCATATCCGCGATACATATGGTAACAAGACGGACTATCTAGACTTTGGCGAGATTACGCCATTGATAGATGCCCCGATCTCCAAAAATACTTGGAGTTTCCTTCGCGATCAGTTGCTGTTTGGCGACAAATGGGATTATGATAGCGATCCAAACCCGTTCAACCAGGTTCCCTACCCCGAGTACGAGAGATTGCATCAACCCGATAGCTTCAAGAACGCTCCTATGTCACACGTGGAGGGACGTATCGAGAAGTTTTGGGATAACGAGTACGATTACGAGCCAGTACAGAACCTGAACTATTTCAATACAGGTCAGGTTGGATATCCCTTCTCGTACTATATCGATTTGGGACGTGAAGTGGTGGCAAGCCGGTTTAAAATATGGCAGCGTGACGCGTGGGGTATGCTCTACACAGGAGAGAACGTGGAAATATTCGAACTCTGGATTAGCAACGACCAGGATCCTACCGATGGGGTGTTGGACGATTGGGAGTATGTTGGCAGGTATCGTATTGTAAAGCCCTCGTCAGTAATCGAGGCAAACAACGAAGCGAGAGCAGGACACGAGTTCATGCTTTATCCCGAAAATCCGCGATTCACAAGACCATTCCGCTACTTAAGGTTTAAAGGGATCAAGCAGTTTAGCAATGGGAACTCCGGATGTATGTCCGAAATTACGCTATTCGGTACCGAGGCAGACGGATCAATTATTGAAGACGAAAATGTCTTAACAGGGCCTATCCCTGGGTGGGAATAACTTTAACGATAAATTAAGAATAATATGAAACTAAAATATATAGTTACCATAATGTTAGCATCTTTCATTGGCTTTTATGCCTGTGAAAGTATGGATGATAATTACAAACAGTATCTTGGAGAGTACAATTACTCTGGAAAGATCGACAGCCTGCGGGTGTACCTAGGATACGAGAGGGTAATCCTTGCATGGGATAATCCCAAAGATCAGAAATCGGTTGCAATTAGAATTCTTTATGGACCCGATAGTACCGAGATTATCTACAACGAGATGGTTGACTCTGTGTCTATCGATGGACTTCAGGCTGGTACTGGATACGAATTTATTGTTTATACGATGGATAGTCATGGGAACCTTTCTGTGCCAACATCGGTGACAGCGTTTCCTATCTCGTCCAATTTTGTCGAGTCGCTCACACCACCCTCGCTGATAATAGAGGTAAAAAATAACGAGCAGGTGGTTTCCTTGTTGGGCCTCTCTAACGTGATGATGCGCTTTTCGGGGATTATTAACTACACGGTTGAAGGTCCAGAGGGATTTACCGCCAGCGGTGAGATTGATCTCACCGACAAGGTAATTACTACCAATCCCACGACCGGAGCGATCGAGTATAATACTATTAATGAGATCTCTCTCCCAGTTGCCGATTTAGGAGCAGGTGTGGATTTCTTCCCGCCAGGGAGGTACAATTTCTCTTATAGCGCATCGGTGTGGCCCATTATGGGGAACCAAATATCAATAGACGAGATCATGCTAGAGAGAGTGACAACCATTGAAGTACAGCCAATTATAATAAATATCACGGTTCTTGGCGGAGAGGTTTCCGACCAGTATAACACAGGAGGCAGAGAGGGTATCGCTATGCTTGTAGATGGGAAAAATGACACTAAGTACCTTGCAGGACACAATACCACCTGGATGATGTTTAAAACGAACGATCCGGCAATCGTGACCCGTTACTCCCTCACATCGGCCAATGACGCACCAGGTCGTGATCCAAAAGATTGGACGCTTGAGGCTTCTAGCGATGGACAAAACTGGGTGACACTGGATCAACGGTCTAATATCACTTTCCCGCTCAGGTACCAGACACAAACCTTCGAGATTGCTGACAATAACGAATTGTACCAATATTACAGGCTGAGAGTTACCAAGAATAATGGTGCCACAATATTTCAGCTTGCAGAGTGGACACTGTTTGGACCTAAACTTAAATAGGTTTATAATACTATATAAAAATCAGGGATAGCTTTTAGCAAGCATCTCTGATTTTTATTTCAACCCGTTAATTGTTAATTAAAAGCTTATACGTGCGAATCATTCTGTTTCACAGTTGTTGTCAACACTTGAAGCTGTTACCATAAACAGGCAAAGAATTTAATTATAGTAAATATATCTTTAACAATCTCTTTTAAAATGGACTTAAAAACAATTGTACCTGGCATACACCCAAAATCAATACTTTTTTTACTTATTTTAGTGCTTTCTATTTTCTTGACTAACTGTTCAGACGATGATCCGATTGTGGATGATGGTGGTAGTGTGGAGAAAGAAAAAGAGAAAGAGGAACCCGAGGCACCAACTACCTTCTCGGCAAGAGTAAGTTATGGCAGCACGGGATTGCCTGGGGGAGGAGGAGTAATCACTTCCGAGTTTTCCGATTTTATTGCAGGGAATGATGCAAGCAGGATTGCAGACCGGAATAAAAACACGATGGTAGAGTTGCCTTACTCATCCTTCTATATTATCTGGGCAGGGAGTAACGACTCCTTTATAAACCAATACATGCTCACGTCGGCTGGGGACTCGCGCGATGGTGATCCCAAAAAGTGGACACTCCACGGGTCAAACGACAAAAAAGAGTGGAAAGTACTTGATGAGCAGAGCAACCAACAATTTGCCTTCGAAGGTGAAATGAAGATTTATCCTATCCTAAACGAAGAGCGCTTTAAGTATTACAAGCTTGAAATAAAAGAGAATAGCGGGGGCAAGGTGACCCGAATTGCCGAATGGGCAATGAATATCTATTCGGTGGAAACCGATATGGGAGAGCTAAGACCCCAGTTTGCTTTCCATGAGGATGGTAAAGGGGTAGAAAAGGTAATGGACGGCGATCCAGAAACCACCTTTTCCACTCCTTTCGACTCATTTTACGTGCAGTGGAATGTGAAAGAGCCCACTTTTTATAATCACTATTTTATCACCTCCGCACCAGATCATTCCACCAGCGATCCCAAATCTTGGATCCTCTATGGATCGGTAAACAACCAGTACTGGGTAAAATTAGACGAACAGACCAACCAGCAGTTTACCGGGAGAGGCGAGACAAAAGCTTTCCCGTTTGATAACGAGAATATATTCAAGTTTTTCAGGTTGGAAGTTAACGAGAACCATGGCGACAAATCTACGTGCATTGCAGAGTGGGGGCTGAAGGTGATTTACACGGGAATAGAGGATTTGATGAAGCACGCGTCAGGATTCTCTTACTCTTCACAAACACCCATGGGAAGCCACTACGCAAATAGGCATGTAACAACCGACGATGATCGCACTTGGTTAATGGACCCGACAAACGAGCCACCCGCACCGGGACACGTTTCACATCTTTACCTGAGGGAGTTCCCGGTAAGCCTGTATCCCTTTGGTAAGTCATCGCCTGCCGATGTAAATCAACATGCGATAGGAAACTGCGGGGCATTAGCCGCTATGGCTTCCATGGCGTATATTTATCCCAATTTTGTGAAAGCCCTGATCACAGATAACGGAGACAATACATATACGGTGGATATGTTCGATCCGCAAGGGAAACCTGTTCAGGTTACCGTAACTAATAAATTTCTCACGGGGAATGGGAAAAATATTGATGCTGTATCGGGGAAGAACAACACTGCGACCTGGGCAACTGTGTTGGAGAAAGCGATTATGAAATACAACGTGATTTACAAGGTGAACCCTGATATCGGAGGAATCGGGAGTGAGCACGTGGTACCCTTGTTTACTGGTAATGGGAATAGCTTCGCGTTTAGTCCTGGAAAGTTGACTGGACGAGAGTTGGCACGGGTTGTAAGCGTCTGTCTCGATCAAGGCAAGTTTATTATTGGAGGTTTTAACCAGGGAGGTCTTCCGGTAGACAATAGCGAGACAGTGACTGGACACGCATATACCATTATGCACCCTACTGATAAGAATGCCCTCTTTTCGATGCGTAACCCCTGGGGAGGAAATCCTAAGGTGGACGGCGTTCTGGATGGCGTGTTAAATATTCCCGACGACGGAGTTATTCCCCCTACAATCGACTTCAGAATTGTAGATCCCGGAATAGCGATAAATTATGGCGATGAAAAACCTGTGTCCTACACCCCGCCAACCATGAGTAAATCAGGCATGAAAATGAGGGTCGCAAGCTATTTATTAAATAATGAAATTAAATAAAAGTAACGATTAGACAATTATCGATGAAATATCTTATTAAAATTCTTTCTCTTGTCGCGCTTTTCCCAACACTTTTGTTTTGCAGCGACGATATAACAGAGGTGACAGAAGATCCGGTTATAGAGGATGGTGTGCCTGACAAAATCGCGGCCGTGCTCTATTTAAAAGCAGAAGCTACCAATAGAGAGAACGAGATTAAATTGAGTTGGACCAATCCAGACGATGAACACCTCCATAAAATCGAGATCTCCTACGAGGATGTAAGTACGAGAGCGTCGGCTAACCCTACATTGATTGATGCAGTAAAAGGAGAAGAAATGACCTACTTTATCTCGGTACCACGCTATGCCACTTATAGAATTGGGGTGACCACGATCAATAAGGCAGGCGTGAAGTCAATTAAAAGGACCGTGGATGCAAGGCCACTCGCACCTACCGAAGATGATCAAACCACGATGACGCCATTCCTCGGAAGGGCGGATACATTGATGACCGCGTTGGTGAATCTCTACCTTGGAGGACCAAGGGATGTTTGGAACTCAAGCTATCCCAACGCGACTGGGCCCTACTGGGACGGAGATGCAACGGTTTGGGGACAGGGTGCGGGGTTTTCGGCCTACTCGGCCATCAGGGAAGCTACGATCAATACCCCGCTCGAGTCAAAATACGCTAATATGGATGAGCGGATGCTAAAGAGTATAAACAATTTTTTTACCTACGATGAAGGCATTTGGGCATACGCAGTGTACCCCCAAAGTGGCAACCAACGATTTTACGATGACAACGCCTGGATCGGGTTAGATATGATTGACTTGTATACTATTACTGGCAACCCGGAACATTTGGATAAAGCGGTAAAAGTGTGGGAGTACTTGCAGAAGGGTACCGATGAGGTAGCAGGAGGTGGAATATACTGGCGAGAGATTCCTCCTACCTATTCAAAACATACCTGCTCTACGGCGCCAGGGGCCGTACTTGCACTAAAACTTTATACTGCCACCGGGGATGCCAAGTACCTAGAAAATGCTATTCAGTTGTACGAATGGTTAAAAAATACGTTGCAGGATCCTGCCGATTATCTCTACTGGGATAACGCCAAGGAAGAAAACGGCGAGATTATAATCGAGAAAAACAAATACTCCTACAACGCCGGGCAGCCGATGCAAGCTGCCGTTCTACTTTACCGGATAACAGGCAACAAGGAGTACCTTACTGATGCACGCAATATTGCACGATCAGCTTATGCGACGTGGTTTAATCCTTTCTACTCAGTGCAACTAAACAAGAGTATCCGTATTTTAACCGGGCATGTTTGGTTTAACGCTATCATGTTCAGAGGGTATATAGAGCTCTACAAGACAGAATTAGAGTTTGGATTAGGAGCCAATCGAACCTATATCACCGCATATGAAAATTCGCTATCCCATGCTTGGCTTTCGAATTGCAGACAATCTACCAACCTCTTAAACGAGGATTTTACCGGCAGAAATCCACAGAGTAATTGGGATGTTCTCCACCAGGGAGCGTCGGCAGAAATGCTGGCACGTTTAGCTTCGTTGGAACGAGACGGGATATAATGAATAGTATAAGTACTATTACACGAGTAGATGATGAACGCAAGTTTCGTACGATCCCATTGAAAATAAAAAATCTGACTATATGAAAAAAAAATTATTATACCATTCAATAGGTTTACCTGTTCTACTGGTTCCCTTTTTTGTGTGTTGTAGCGATAAGGAAGTAGATGATAAAGGGAGCGAATCACCAAAACCGGTGGTGGAGCTCAGCCTCGAACGGAGCATGGTTTCACTTGTTCCGGGTAGTTCGGTCACCATAAAAATAACCGGGGGGAACGGGGAGTATCGCGTAAACTCATCGAGCCCCAACGTTGTGAAAGCATCCGTATCGAACGATGAGCTGATGTTAACGGCAGGACAAGTGACCGACAAAGCCGAAGCACTGGTGGTGGTAGTCGACAAGATGTACCAAAGAGCCACCATTGACGTAGATGTCGCTAACGAGTTTGAAATGAGTCTGAATCGGGACGAGGTGGATTTAGTGGTTGGCATGAAGGGTAAGGAGGAGGTTCCTATCTTGATAGAGAGCGGAAACTTCGGGTATTCCCTTCAACTCCTTGGACAGGCTGCTAGCATTATTGAAATAGACGATACCAATTTGGAGACAGCCGGAAAGTTTGTCGTTAAGGCGTTGAAAGCCGGTACAGGAGAAGTAAAGGTTACCGATCATAAAGGGAAGGAGGCGGTAGTGCGAGTAACAGTAACAAATCCTCCTGCTCTAACTCTTGATAAGAGTTCCATTAAGATTGACGTGGTGCAAGGCACGGCGTATCTTAACGTGGCCAACGGCAACGGCGGATACCACGTACTATTTGAAGACCCTATGATCGCAAAAGTTAGATACACTACCGAGGGGGGGCTTATTGCGATCACTGGCAAACGAAGGGGAGTCACAACAGCTACTGTTGAAGACAGAACAGGACTGGTATCATCCTCTTTCACGGTGGAGGTAGATGGTCCACAATACGCGATGATGCTGGGGGAGGATTATTACGGGTATGCCAGCTTTAGTGATCTTGAACAGGTTGATCCTTCGATGGCTAGGAATAGACAGATAACCTTAGAGATGAGCTGCTACATGACTGGATACCGGGGTGGACAAACATTCATGGGATTGAGCAATAACCTCCTGTTGCAAGGACTTAACGACGATTACAGGCCAACTCATCCAATATCAATAGTGGGCAATGGACTCGAGATCGAAAGTTCCATTAGCTTCACCTTACACGAGTGGATGCATATCGCGCTGGTGGTCGACGCTGAAAAACAGGATGTAAAAGAGAAGTACCAACTCTACATTAACGGTGTGAAAGACGAAAATATGAATTACAAAAACGTGAGTAGGGTGCACAATGAGATCAATCTTGCTTCCAGCGATGATGCCAACAAATTTGTGGTGGGATGGGCTACCGACCAGTACTGGTGTCGCATGTTAGGAGCAGTATCGGAGGTTAGGGTATGGAAGAGTGCTCGTACCCCTCAGCAGATTATGGATAACATGTGGGAACTGAAGGAAACAGGCTCTGGCGATCTTTTTGCACGCTGGGATTTTTCGGCTGGAGTTGCTACCGATTATATTCAAGATACTGGGAACAGTGGTCATGAAATAAACCTCACACTTTCGGAAGTGAAGCATGGAGACAAGCACTATCGTCCAATAGTTGTACCGGAAAACACTTTTATGCCAACTGGTGATTAGCGGCAGAGATATCGATTTATATAATGAAATCAGTCGTCTGTATTGGGCATTCTTTGTAACTTTGGAAGATAAGCATGAATAGTAACAATTCGCCAGGTTATTATTGGTACCGTCCAGAAATGGAGGTGGATAAGGCATGAAGCGAGGTTGAAAGGATTGATACTGGGGGATTCTCCTGTATAAATATTGGTAACGCAAATAGGATGGAAATGGTAAACTTTAACTAAAAGCTGAAAACTACGCGAGATTTATCGACGAATGAGGAGCCTATTCAAAAAACAAGGTAAAGTATCATAACGAAAAACCTACACCTCCTCTTTATAACAAGCCAGGAGACTGGCATTTGCTTCTTCTACATTGAGGGGGAGTGAATGCAAAAGAGCAAAACCGGGTTCAAGGTGAGCTATTCTATAAAAGGGACAAGCTCGATGAGTGTGATATCGTGACCTACCCCACTGTGGATCATTTAGCATCAAATCATTCCATAATGAGTTGGTAGGCCTGAACTTGTTGAGGGCTATAGTAAGTGCAAATTCCATGGTTGAAAAATTGGTGAATGCATATAAGGCAAATAGAAAAAATAGCGGTAGTTTCGGGCAGTCGCGAAGGGAATTGGAAGGAGCGAGCAGGCCAGGAAGCTACCGCCGAAAGTTGTTAAGTGTTCAGTAGAAGCGGCTGCGTCAAGAATTCAAGAAGAGTTGGTACTCCTCCCATAGTTCATCGATGGAGTACTCTTGCCCCAACACGTGCTTTATGGCACCATCAAAGCTCCATGGAATAACTTCCAAGGCCGACCGGTTGAACTTCCTGAGAAAATCGGCATCTTTTGTTGTTAACCACTCCAAAAAGAAACCGGTGGTTTGGTATCCATCCAACCAGTGTCCCCCCGACCTCCTGTTCTCGGGTGGGAAGTAACCGTTGCAAGCCCGGACCGCATCGGCCATTCCCTCGATAAAGGCAAAGAAGGCTCGGTCAGTACCGTAGCTCCCTATCCCTTGTGGCTCCAGCTGGTAGCCATGCACCAGTTCGTGATACAATACTCCTTTGGTTTCGTACATCACCTTATCGTCGTCGCCGTTCTGGAAACTATGCTCAACCCATCGGCTGCTATAGAATATACTGATCTCGGGCACACTGCCGCTTTTGGCCGATATGCCTTCTCTGTCGTCGAACAAGTAGTTGATTTTTTTCACTGCGGGAATACTATCGCCCGTGCTCCAGTAGAGCGTCTTTACTACTCCCAAGATACTCTCCCTTATTAGCTCTTCCGGGTTGGGAACAATCCGGTTGTAAATTTCCCATCCTTGGGTTCCCTCTGCGTTATTTACAAAGTTGACTTCGGGATATTCGAAGTCGTCCCAACTGCTCGCGCT
>MTKW01002028.1_pt1 | contig 16377 bp, 10 predicted proteins | sample 1042761 | NCBI WGS metagenome assembly MTKW01 (sample SAMN06205366, study PRJNA360243) | anaerobic digester metagenome | biome: Wastewater treatment plant; feature: Anaerobic digester sludge; material: sludge; isolation source: anaerobic digester fed with sludge from wastewater treatment plant ... | reverse complement strand
CCGGGGCTGGTCATGGCCTTTGGTTTCATTGCCGTCAGCTCCTGGCTCTCCAATCTGCCCGCCATGGCCGACTCCGACTGGTGGCCGCGGCTGGTGGATGTGCGCGTCAATCCGACGCTCTTCCTTGTGCTCGCATACTCCGTGCGACGCCTGCCCTACATGGTGCGCAGCGCTGTTGCCGGCTTGCAGCAAACGAGTGTCACATTTGAAGAAGCCGCCGGAAATCTGGGCGCGTCGCCGCTGGTTACGTTGCGGCGAATTACGTTGCCGCTGATTGTTGCCAATCTGATTGCTGGGGCGCTGCTGACGTTTGCGTTCAGCATGCTGGAGGTTAGTGATAGCCTGATGCTGGCGCAGCAGAGCGAGTATCGGCCGATTACAAAGGCGATTTTTGAGTTGTTCCAGTTGTTGGGGACGGGGCGGTATGTTGCGGCGGCGCTGGGGGTGTGGGCGATGGCGTTTTTGACGGCGACGCTGATTGGGAGCAGTCTGTTGTTAGGCAAGAAGCTGGGGGCTGTCTTCCGCGTGTAACGGTGGGGCTGGCGGGGCGGGGTGGATGGTGGGCAGCGGGGGAGAAGAAGGGAGAGGATTTCTTTTGCATTGGGGCGGCGCGAAAACCAAGGGTCTCTTTTTCGTTCTGGCGCGTCGCTGCCGACCACTCGCGGACATGAGTCCAGCGAGGGTCGGCTTCAACGCGCCATCTTCGAAAAATAGCCGCCTTATTTTCGCGTGAAAACCCCGCCCCAATGATAAAAGAAATCCTCTGCGCCACGTCCTGCGGACGGCGGGCAGAGGAGGGGGGAAAGGGTTCAGGGTTCGGGGTTCAGGAAGGCACCGAAGGGGTGGCAAGGGGGGATTGTAGATGCGCCCGTTGGGCGCATTGGTTCGGAGGGGAACGGAACAGCCTCTGCGCTCGGCGAGCGCAGCTACAGTTCGGCGGCGAGACGCCGCCGGTCCCTTGTGAATGGCGAATTGTTTTTCGTTTGCGTCGTTTGCGTTGAAAAGGTTTTGGTTTTTTCCTGACCTCCGACCTCTGCTTTCTGAACTCTTCCCCGCCCTCTCTCAAACACTCTAATGGTTAATTAACTATGGAATGTTTGGAGATGAAATGCTTGATTTTAAAGGGTTTTCTTCACATGGGGGGCTGTTTAATACTTAACAAACTTTGTAATTTTTCGCTATAACCATTTGCCGCCCAGTAAATTACAACTTTCTCAAAACGCGACCCAAAAATCCGCTTTTTCAAACTTCTAAAAAAAAATGAGCGTATTTGCCCCATTTTTTTGGGTTTTCAGTTTTTTCGTTGGCGTTTTTTCCTCTCTCGCCAGCGTTTGGCCGGGGATAGAGGGAAAAACGGACTGAAGCGGACGGCTATTTTTGCAAGGCGAAATTGCCGTTGTCGAGGGCTCCTAACGCCCATTGGCCGGTGTAGGAGGTCGCGTTGGCATTTACCCGGCCATCCATGTCCATCGTGATGTCGCTGCCGCGAACCGCCAGTTGCAGCCGCAGACGATTTCCGTCAAGGCGACCCGCTGCCTGTCCGGTCTGACCGCCGAATCCGTCTCTGGTGAGATAGAACTGACCGGTCACCACGTCCCCAGCCTGGCGCAGATCCAGCTCCATATGGCCGTTTCCTTCCCTGCTGGTGATGACTCCGTTCCATTCGCCGGCCACGGAAAGGGCGGCACCGGGCGCCGGTTCATTGGGGGCAGCGTTCGGAGCTTCGGCGCCCCGCCGCCGGCATTGTTTTCTGCCGCACCTCCACCGGCATCGGCTTCCGCCGCGGGCGCCTCGTTGTTTTTGTTATCGTCGTCATCGCATCCGGCCAACGCGGCACACGACAATGCCACCGCCAGACTTATTCCCCATCGCCAATCAGCCTTTCGCAACGCAGTTTTCATGTTGCAACCTTTCCGGGACGTTGTCCGTCCCACGGCAGTTTATATTCCTGTGCCCCGCCTCCGCGCAAGTGCCATTTTTGACCGTGCTTCAGGCAAAAAAAACGCCAGGGAACACGGGGTTCCCTGGCGCTTGGCGCGGTGCGCGGATTACTTGGCCGGCGCTTCGGTCTTGGCGTACTCGATGGCAAAGCTGGCGTAGAACGCGGTAGCTTTAATCAAGTCGGCAATATCAATTTCCTCGTTCGGGAAGTGGGCGAAGCGCTCATGGCCGGGGCCCAAGCCGATGACGGGGATGCCGAACATGCCGCAAATGGACACGCCGTTGGTGCTGAAAACCCAGTTGGAGACGACGGGTTCTTCGCCCAAGGCATTCTTGAACGCGGTGACCGCGCTGGTGACTTGCGGGGTCGTTTTTTCAATGTGCCAGGTGGGGAAATACTTCTTGGTGGGATAGGTCAGCCCGGTCCAGCTCGGCACGGCGTATTCCAGCACGCGGATGATGGCGTTGGCTTTCTGCACGCTCGGCAGGGCCTTGAGTTCGGCCACGCTGGTTTCCTCGTTTTCGCCCGTGGTGAGGCGGCGGTCGAGGTGAATGGTGCAGCTATCGGCCACGGCGCACAGGCTCGGCGATGTGGAGCGGATGTGGCTGATGGTGACGGTGCCTTTGCCGAGGGGCTCGACGGGCGGCAGGCTCTCGTTGAGCTTCTCAATGTCCTTGATGATGTCGGCCATCTTGTAGACGGCGTTTTCGCCGCGCTCGGGAGCGGAACCGTGGCAGGAAATGCCCTTGGTTTCGATTTCGATTTCCATGCGGCCGCGGTGCCCGCGATAGATTTGCAGGCTGGTAGGCTCGGTGGAGACAACCATTTCGGGGCGCAGGACGTTTTCCTTGACGATGTACTGCCAGCAGAGGCCGTCGCAGTCTTCTTCCTGCACGCTGGCGACCACCCAGATGGTCAGGTTTTCGGGTACCATGTTCAATTCCTTGAGCATGGCGATGGCGACGATGGAGGTGATGAGACCGCCTTTTTGGTCGGTGACGCCGCGGCCATAGACTTTGCCATCCCGGACTTCGGAGGGATAGGGCTTGCACTTGGTCCACAGGCTGATGTCGCCGATGTCCACGGTGTCGCAGTGGCCGTCAAAAGCAATCACGCGGGGGCCGTTGCCGATGCGCCCGAGCAGGTTGCCCATGCCGTCAATGATGACTTCCTCGTAGCCCATGTCTTTCATGGCTTTTTCGAGGAACTTGACGACTTCGCCTTCCTGGCTGCTGGTCGAGGGAATCGTGGCGGCGTCTTGGAGGAATTTGACGATTTTGTCTTCCCGCTTTTTGGCTTCGTTATATAGAACTGAACTCATGTATTTTCTCCTTCTTTGTTGATGCGTCTTATCGTTTATTGAGGTTTACAGGTCTTTCAGCAAACCGGTTCCTTCGTTGAACTCGTTGATGAGCTGGTCCCATTCGGCGAGTTGCGCGGAGTCGAAAACGGCCTTCCAGAAGTCTTCTTCCCAGAGGGCGCGCAGCTCTTCGGAGGTGCGGCCCTGCTGCTCGACCCACGTGAAATACTTGAAGTTGTGGAGGGACTTGCGGTCGAAGTAGGTCAACTCGCGGAAGGACGACGGGATGGCGGCTTCGAGGTAGCGCCCGTAGTGGCGGGCGGCCATGTCGGTGGTGTAGGGGCCGTGCTGTTCGGCCATTTCCACGAACCGCGAGCCGTAGAGGTCCATCGAGTCCGTCAGCGGGAAGAAGATGACATCGCGGCCGTCCATATCGTAGTAGCGCGCGGCCCAGATGGCGCTAATCAGGTTGCAGATGCCGGAGATGCCCGCAGCGGAGAGGCCGGCGATTTCTTCATCGCTGACGCCCTGTTTGCGGAGGTAGTCGCGGCCGACGTCTTCGTTGAAGAGGCGGAGGAGCTGCATGACCTGCTCGTCATCCACGGCCGCAATCGCGTCGGTGTTGCGCACGTTGTGTACCCAGGGGATGTGCTTGTCGCCGATGCCTTCGATGCGGTGCGCGCCAAAGCCGAACTGATAGAGGGTGGGGCATTGGAGCGCCTCGGATGCCACCACGCGGATGGCGGGGTGCTGCGTGCGCAGGTAATCGCCGGCGGCGATGGTGCCGGCGGAGCCGGTGGCGCTGATGTAGGCCGCCAGCTTGGTGTCGTCCGTCTTGAAATACTTCTGATAGATTTCCTCAATGACGGTTCCGGTCATGTTGTAGTGCCAGATGGAGTTGCCGAGCTCCTCGAACTGGTTGAAAATAACAATTTTGTCGCCGCGTTCGCGCCGCAGCTTCCAGCACATGTCATAGATTTCCTTGACGTTGGATTCGGTGCCGGGGGTGGCGATGATTTCATCGGTGTTGATGCTGCGCAGCCACTCGAAGCGCTCCTGGCTCATGCCTTCGGGCATGATGGCAATGGCCGGGCACGCCAACAGCGCACAGTCGAAGGCGCCGCCGCGGCAATAGTTGCCGGTGGACGGCCAAACCGCTTTTTGGGCGGTGGGGTCGAAATTTCCGCTGACCAGCCGCGGGACCAAGCAGCCGTAGGCCGCGCCGACCTTGTGCGAGCCCGTCGGGAAATAGCGGCCGAGGAGGCCCACGATTCGGGTGTCCACGCCCGTGATTGCCTTGGGAAACTCAAACCAGTTGCCATCGCCGAATCCGCCGGTTTTCGGGTCGTTTTTCCACGTAATGCGGAAGAGGTTGAGCGGGTCAACGGCCTGCAAATCAATTTTTTTGAGCTTTTCTACAATTTTCGCCGGGATGAGCTTGGGGTCTCGCTGCTGGGCGAAGGTGGGCAGGATGATGTTGCGCTCTTTGGCGCGCTGGATGGTGCGGTCAAGGACTTCACGGTTGATTGAGGAAATAATCTTCATTCAGTTTTTGCTCCTATAGGGGTCTAGGGTAGATAATTGGTCGAAAGCGTGGGAATTATTATCAATGGCGTCAAGTAAAATACCGCGCGCGGGGTTAATCGTTTTACCCCGCGCGGCGCGCACNNACGGGTCAGCGGCCCCCGACACCTTGTGGCGGGGGCGCTGGGTCTGTTTATTCGACTCGGTTTGTTTCCGTCTTTTCCACGATCTCTTCAGTAATAATGCCATCCCTGAATCGTTGCGAGCGGAGCAACTCAAAACGCCCATCGTTCATCCTGTATTCTTGCCTGAGATAGGTTTCGGGGCCTCCCCGTGAATAAAAGGTGATAAGCGGGGCCGTATTGCCTGATGCAGACAAATGAAAGGATCCCTGAAGGGTCGCCACCTCTTTCCACTCACTTTTGATTTCAGATAAGAATACATAAAATCTTCCGGAGGTTCCTCGGAATCGCTGTACTTCGAGCACATATTCATTGTTCCCATCACCATTCAGGTCAATTTGAAATCCGTTGATATGCTCAGGGGTCCTGTGGCCTGATGCTGGATCGGTTTCCGGGTTTTCGATATAGGGCCGCATAATTGCCCCGACCTGTGGCGGCAAGTTGGTCACAGTATATCGGGTGGGCTTTACGGTAACTGTGTCGAAATATGAATTTGAAACAGCCAGAAAGGCCGTACATTCGGGCGTTCCATTTGCCCATGCGGGCGTTGCGCAAAGGACCATAATTACGGCTATAAGCCATTTCATTTGTTTAACTCCATTTCTTTAGTCGAACGTCCGCATTCTCCGGGAGGCTCACTTTATACGCCGCATGCAACAATGCCTTGTGTGACCTTTTACTCATTGTCCCCTGAAATCCGGCAGCTTCAGCATGCCTATGATGACGGTAATGGCGACCATAATGAATAATATATGGGCAGCGGTATAAAGCTTGGAAAGTCGCGCCGTGTTCCAGTTCCGAACACAATAAATAACTCCACACGTTCCGGCGACTAGCGCCAGCGGTGCGGCGATGAGCCATGTCAGGACTATAGCCGCGGCGGTGTTTGAGTGGATCTGATAACCAAGTCGAGTAGATAGGTATAGCCATCCAAATGAGGCGATCATCCATCCGCCGGGCATGAGCATCGTTATCTGCAGGCGTGTGTTCATCCGGCTTGTTTGTTTTTCATTATTCTGGTCTTGAGCATATGCACGTTCGTATTTGCGGCATGGTGTTGAGTGTTTGGTCCATCATGGGTGTCGACACGTTCACCGCATGGTTGCTTTGCATGTGTCGTTTTTTCTGCCTGACGTCACGGGTCACCCCCGGCCTGCCTCGGCGCGGGGCAGGGTGCGACCGATTGTTCGATCAACCTTTCATTAAATGTGTTACCGCCCTAATTAACTTTTCAATAAATATGGCGACGATAGAAGTTCCTGCCAGTAAGATTGCTATTGGCAGTACAACAAGCCCTTTTAGGCTGGAGGAATCGCCGAAGAATTCCCAGTACATGACAACCATGCATGTTGATATGAGAGTCGCTGCCGAAAGTAATGCTATTAAAAGCCAATTATGTTTTTTCACGGCGGAAATTATCGCGGCTGGCCAGATCAGGGCGCATGCTATTCCCATAAGTATTAGAAATCCAAGTGATGTTGAATCACATAGAACAGCATTGAAGGTCATGTAGCAGGCGATCCATAGAGCCGATGCCAGTGTTATTAAAGAAACAATAATGAAAATTGCCGTTCTATTGGTGAGGTTCATTGATATTTCTTATCCAACGTCACAAATCAGGCACCGGTGGAACGCCGGTAGCCTGCATTTGTTTATTCGGCATTTGTCTGTATTTGCCAAATGAATCTTCCAGGCAGGGATTATCTCGAAGAAGATCGTCGACGGTCTTTGGGGCGTACTTTTGCATCAAGACAAACACTGCTCGCGCAAGTTCCGGCGAATTCGCGACTATTTCTTGTCTTGGTTCGAAGGCCTCGTCCAACAGCGTAACCGTCTTCCCGTCGGCATTGATGCTCAGAATTCCAACCCAATGCAATTTCTTGTCTACCAACACTACTTGGGCAAGATGTCCGCACATCAAAATGAAATCGTCAACTTCCCGCTGTTTTAGACTTTGGATAAGCGGGACAATGTGATCCAAGTCCTCCTGCTCGCTAATCTCACAATAAGTAGTTGGATTCACAACCACGCGACGAGGATAATGATATTCGTCATCAATGAAGACCCATCGACCGATTAGTACTGCATAGATCTGGTCCGGCTCCAAGCGAGCAACACAGTTCTTCACCTGTGGATACGTGGTGCAGCCCACACAGGTTGCAACGAAACTCAGTATGGCTATTTGTCGCATCATATTAGTCATGCTGACTGAACGGCTAGATGTGGGTGCCGGGGGGGATGACGGCGTTTTTGGGGATGACGATGACGCCGTTTTGCACGGTGTATTGGTCGGTGACCGTGTCCGTTTTGCCTTCGGGTGTGATGTAGCAGCCGTCGCCGATGCGCGCGTTTTTATCAATGATGGCATTGCGGATGAAGCAATCGCGTCCGACGCCCATCGGGATTTCTCCGGCGGGCAGGTTGTCGGGGTCGTAATAATCCGCGCCCATCATGACGGTATGCTCCAGCACGCTGCCTTCGCCGACTTTGGCGCGCACGCCGATGATGGAGCGCAAAATGCGGTGTCCGGAAATGATGCAGCCTTCGCTGAGCAGGGCGCGGTTCAAGTCGCAGCCGTTAATTTTGGAGGGCGGCAGGTAGCGCATGTGGGTGTAGAGCGGCGCGGTCTTGTCGTACAAATTAAATTGCGGCAGGGATTCGGCCAGTTCCATGTTCGCTTCCCAGAATGCGCGGACGGTTCCGATGTCGCGCCAGTAGCCGTTGAACAAGTAGCGATATACGGCGCGATTCTCGATGGCGGCGGGAATGATGTTTTTGCCGAAGTCTTTTTGGTCGTTGTCGAGCAGCTCCAGCAAGACGGGTGTGTTGAAGACATAGATGCCCATGCTGGCCAGATAGCGCTCGGTCTTGACGCCGGGTTCGCGCAATTCGTCCAGCAGCGGGGTGTCGCCGGGTTTTTCCACGAAGCGCACGATGCGGTCGTGTTCATCGGCCTGCATGATGCCCAGCGCGCCGGCTTCGCGGCGCGGCACCGGCTTGGTGCAGACGGTCACTTCGGCCTTGTTCTGGATGTGGGCGTCCAGCACGTTGCGGAAGTCCATTTGATAGAGCTGGTCGCCGGAGAGAATCAGAATGTAATCCGGCTCGCGGTCGAGCACGTAGCGCATGCTTTGGCGCACGGCGTCGGCTGTGCCTTGGAACCATGTTTCGCTGCTGGGTGTTTGCTGCGCGGCCAGAATGCGCACGAATCCGCTGTGAAATTGGTCGAACACATACGTGTTTTGCACGTGCTGATGCAGCGAGACGCTGTTGAATTGCGTCAGCACATAAATTCGGCGGAAGCCGCTGTTGATGCAGTTGCTGACGGGGATGTCCACCAGGCGATATTTTCCCGCAATCGGCACCGCCGGCTTGCAACGGTCCCGCGTCAAAGGTTGCAACCGTTTGCCTTCACCACCACCCAGAATCACACATACGACTTTCATATTTCCCTCTTGGTCGCCGCCTCTGGCGGCATCCTCTCTTTGCAATATCCAATTTCAAGCCAGTCAAATCAAGTCAAATTGCTCCGCTATTTTACTAAATTTGCCCCGTGTCCGGCTTTAGCCGCCTCCCGGCCGCCGGAAAAAGGGTTTTCATCCGCACCTTGCATCCCGGGGCGGCGTTGTCCTATCATGCGCCCATGATGAAATCGTTATCCATCGCCGCCTTGGCGGCCGCCATCTTGACCTGCGCCTGGGCGCCCGGCGCGGGCGCGCGCCCCGTGCCCGTGAATGGCGTTTTGCTCGACAGCTATGCCGCCATCGTGAACCAAAAGGTCATCACGGTCGGCGATGTCTTCGCGTACATGCAGCCGTTGCAGGAGCAATTGACCGCGCAATATGCCGGCCGGGAGCTGGAAGAACAAATCGTGGCGCAATTTGACCGCGCCCGCGACGCGCTCATTGAGTCGGAATTGATTCTGCAGGATTTCGCCGCGCAGGGCGGGGTGCTGCCGGACCGCGCCGTGGAAAACCACATCAATACGGTCATTCACGAGCGCTACAACAACGACCGCTCCGCGTTTATGCAAGCGCTGGCCGCCGAGCGCCTGACGTTTGTGGAGTGGCGTCAGCAGTTGAAGGATCAACTCGTGGTGCAATATCAGCGCCAGCGCGAAGTGCAGTCCAAAATCCTCATTGCGCCGATGGACCTCCAAAAGGCTTATGAGGAGCGAATCGCCGATTTCAGGACGCCGGAAACTATTCGTCTGCGAACGTTCGCTTTGCCGCTCGACAAGGCGGCGGCCGCCAAAAAGTTCGCCCAAAAACTTCGCGAGGAAAAAATCACGCTCGAACAGGCCGCCGAGCAGGCGCAAATGACCGACGCCCAGGAATGGATTCCGACCAGTGATTTGAACGAGGCCATCCGCGAGACCGTTGCCAAGTTGCGCAAGGCCAAGGACGTGGCCGACCCCATCGAGCTGGGCGACCAGCTATATGTCATTCAACTGGTGGGCCGCCGCCCCGCGCGCACCCGCCCGTTCGCCGAAGTTGCGCCGGCCATCGAGCGCGACCTGCGCCGCGCTGAAGCGGAACGCCTGAGCCGCATCTGGCTCGACTCGCTCCGCGCCAAGTATTACGTCCAGATTTTTTCGCATAACCTGCTGGATTAAGGCGCGTCCGTGAAAACCATCGCCATTGGCATCACCGCCGGCGACCCCAACGGTATCGGCCCGGAAGTGGCCCTGCGTGCCGTCCGCGCCCGCCAGCCGGCGGGGCGTCGAATCGTGCTGATTGGCCATCGTCCGGTCTGGGAGCGCATGGCCCGGCAGCTCGGCTGCCCGTGCCCGCCGGAAATTGCCACTTTGGCCGCCCCGCTGCCCCGTTGCGCCACGTGGGACCCCGGCATGGCGCCCGCGCCGGCCCTTCACCCCGGCCAAATCCGCGCCGCCGCCGCCCGCGCCGCCTATTCCTACATATTGGGCGCTGCCGCCGCCGCGCAAAACGGCCAGTTGGATGCCATCGTTACCGCGCCCATCCACAAAGCCGCCTTCCAGCGCGCCGGCATTCGCGAAATCGGCCACACGGAATTGCTTGCGCGCCTTACCGGAACCCGGCGCTATGCCATGATGCTTTTTGGCGAGAAAATCCGCGTGGTTCTCGCCACCCGGCATTTGCCCCTGCGCGACGTGCCCGCCGCCCTCACGCAGGAGGTCGTCATTGAGGCCGTTGAGATGCTCGCCCGCGCGCTGCCGTGGATGGGCTTCACGCGCGCTCGCATCGGCGTTTGCGGACTCAATCCCCATGCCGGTGACGGCGGCGCGCTCGGCGACGAAGAACAACGCGTGATTGCCCCCGCGCTGGCCCGTTGCCGCCGCCGCGGGTGGAATGTCGCCGGTCCCATCCCCGCCGATGCCATTTTTTACCAGCATCTGGCCGGCCAGTACGACGCGGTTGTCGCCATGTACCACGATCAGGGGCTGGCCCCCATGAAAATGCTGTCCTTTGACTCCGGCGTCAATTTGACCCTTGGCCTGCCCATTGTGCGCACCTCGCCCGACCACGGCACCGCTTTTGACATTGCCTATAAAAATCAGGCCAATCCCGCCAGCACCNNGAAAAATTCGGCCATTTGCATGACAAAACGCGGCGCTAATTGTATATTGGTTGACAAAAGAAAGAAAAATCACCCCCGTCCGTGCCGGAAAACGCACGCAGAAAGGAAAACCCATACCATGATTAGCAAAAAGATGGCCGACGCAATCAACGCCCAAATCAACCGCGAGTTCTTTTCGGCGTTTTTATATCTCGCCATGGCCCACGACGCCTATGACAAGGGCTTCAACGGCACCGGCAAATGGATGACCCTGCAATTCAAGGAAGAGCAGGAACACGCTTTCAAATTCGCGAAGTATTTGCAGGACCAGGGCGCGAAAGTGGAGCTCAGCGCCATGCCCGCGCCGAAACTCAAATGGCCGAGCATTCTCGCCATGTTTGAAGATGCTCTTGAGCATGAGAAGAAAGTTACTGGCTGGATTAACGACCTCAATACGCTGGCTATCAGCGAGAAGGATTATGCCACGCAAAGCATGCTGCGGTGGTTTATTGACGAGCAGGTCGAGGAGGAGGCGTCCTGTATGGAGGTTATCAACGCTCTGGAGATGAGCGCCAAGAGTCCCAGCGCGACCTACATGGTGGACCGGCAGATTGGGATGCGTGAGGAGGATTGAGTCGTTCGTAAGCGGTCTGACGCGGGAGGCAGCCCCTCCCGCGTTTTTTGTGGGCGGGTGGGGCGGAGGGTGGTGGGGGAGGCGGGGGTGTGTGAGTGTGGGCGATGGGGGAGGGCGGGAGAGGATTTCTTTTGCATTGGGGCGGCGCGAAAACCAAGGGTCTCTTTTCCGTTCTGGCGCGTCGCTGCCGACCACTCGCGGACATGAGTCCAGCGAGGGTCGGCTTCAACGCGCCATCTTCGAAAAATAGCCGCCTTATTTTCGCGTGAAAACCCCGCCCCAATGACAAAAGAAATCCTCTGCACCACGTCCTGCGGACGGCGGGCACGGGGAGGGCGTTTGAGGGAGGGGCTTTGAGGGGAGGCGGGGGCGGAGCAAGGTCCGGTGGAAAGAGGTCAGAGAGCAGAGGTCAGGGAAGGCACCGAAGGGGTGGCAAGGGGGCGTTGCGGGGGCGAGGGGGCGGGGAAGCACAGCCTTAAGCACACCGGCGCAAGGCCGGTGGATGGGGCGGGGAAGGGGCGGAGGTGGTGCGGGGAACAGCCACACGGACGAACACGGACAGACATGGACGGTTGACGGTTGAAGGTTGAAGGCACGCAAGCGGGGGCGATGGTTTTTCCTGACCTCTGGCCTCTTTCCTGCCTCTTTATTTCCGCGCCCTATTTCGGGCGGGCGGGTTTGATGCGGCGCCAGAGGGGGCCGAGCCGGTCTTTTTGCGGCGTTTTTTCAGCCGCTTCATCCAGCCCGATTTCCGGGGCATCGGCTTGTGGGGGCTCCTGCCAGACCCGCACAGGGGGGCGGGGCTGATGGTCCTCCGCCTGCTGCAGGCGGCGGGCTTCGCGGATGGCGGCTTGCTCCGCGCTGAGCAGCGGCACGGTCAGGGTCAGGCCTTCGGGGAAGGTTTGGCCGGGTATCAGCTCGAAGATGGGGCGAATGATTTTCTCCACCGCAAAACCGTCCTTGTAGATGGCGCACGTGAGGTTGACGACGAGTCCCCCGTTTTCCAGAAGGCTCCACCACACGAGGCCGACGGGCGCCCAGAGCCGCCAGTCCTTGTGGAGATACGTTCCGGGGGCATCTTCCATGCTCTCTTGGGCCATGCCGATGGTGAGCGTCAGCGGCGTCTTTCCGAATTCTCCGCCCACGGAGCCGTCGGCATTCAAGGTGTAGATGGAGGCTTCCGATGGCAGTGAATCTAGGCTCAAGATGAACTGGGCTTCCGGCCGGGTGGGGCGGATCATCTGGAAGAGGGCTGTCTGTTGCGCGGGTGGCGCATCTCCGCAGTTGCAGATATGACGCCGGACTTTTTCAGGGGCATAGCCCGCGCGCTCCAGAATGGCATTGAAAAAGAGGTCTCCGTTTGGCGCGATTTTCCAGAGGTTCGGATGCTTGTCGGCCCAGAGGCGCCAGTTCACGATTTTGCCTTCCGCGTCGCGCTCGGGGGCGAAGCCGATGCGGCAGACCAGCGGCGTTGTGCTGATGGGCGGGCCGGCTTTTCCCTGTGCGTCGAGCGCGTGAATCCGGGCCGGGCCGGTGGCGCAATCAATCGTGATGGTTGTTCCGGCTTGCGCGGATGTCGGCCGCTTGAAGACGACGGTCTTTTGGTGGCGCCGGGCGGGCGGCGCCGACTTTCGGGGGAAGGGGCGCTTTCCCAGACTGGCGGGGAGCACCCAGGAGCCGCTAAAGCGCTCCTGTTCATAGCCTTCTTTTCGCAGGATGAGCGCCGGGGTTCTGAAGGAGATTAGATCACGGTTGTGGCCGAACATCAGGGGGGCGCCCTTGTTGACATAGCACCGCCAGTCACCCATGCCAGACCGGCCGCCGGCATCGCTCTTGGGGACGCGCTCCAGGCGGGCCGTGAGGGTCAGCGGTGTTGTGCCGAGCCGCATGTCGGCGCCCGTCTGCTGCGGGAGGAATATCCCGGCGCCCGAGGGATCGGAGTGGATGACGAAGGTGAAAATGGTTCCGCCCTTTTGGCTTGCGAGTTGCGGGGGGTGCGGGAGGGCGCCGAAATCCTGATGGCGGGTTTGGCAGCCGGCAAGGCCCAGAAGCGCGAGCAGGGCCCATGTGACGCGCAGCTTGTCCATCGTTCTCTTTCTCCGCCTTTCCTAAAAACGATATGCCGCCGAGAAGGACAGGTGGGGCTTTCCCTTCTCGTTCTGCCGGTCTCCTTCGATGGTCTGGATGGGTGTGGCGAGGTCGAAGCGCACGGGGAATTCCTCGGCCTGAATCAGCGCGCCAATGCCCCAATTGCTGACGGGCCCGTCGCCCGAAAAGGAATAGGCGTCCATGCTGACATCGCCGACATCGGCGTAGATGGCGATATCGAGCCAGCGGAGCAGCGGAATCCGGTATTCAGCGGTTGCCCACCAGGCGCTTTCGCCGCCGATGGGGCGTCCGGCTTCGTCCAGCGGGGAGACGGAGTGATACTCAAATCCGCGCAGGTTGCGGCTTCCGCCCAGATAGGTTCGCAGCGGCAGCGCGACTTCGTCCGTGCCGCCGTACGGGTCCACGCTCGTTATGCCGCCGCGGAGGCTCAGCACATGGCGGAAGATGGGGCTCAAGAAGAGGGAGGCGCCGACCTCGGTTTGGATGACGTCCGTATCGCCGCCCAGCGCCTGAGCGCCGAGGCCGAGACTGGCGCGCAGGCGCGCGCCTCGCGTGGGGCGGATGGTGCGGTCGGTGTAGTCCATGTTCCAGGCAAAGAGCCAGGAGGTCAGGAGCAACTCCTGATTGTTCAGCAGCGAGGGCTCCATGAGCGGCTCGCCGGTTTCTTCCAGGTTGTACACATCATACCCGCTCACGCCATAGCCGGTGGAGAGCATTTGGCGGCGTCCCAGCGGATGGGTGACGAACAGACTGGCATGATAGGTTTGCTGGTCGTAATAGTCGCTGATGGTCTTGCTGTCCTCGTAGGAGGCTTGAATGTCCAGGCTCCAGCGGCTGTCCAACAGGCGCGGATTTCGGATGGCGGCATCGCCCCGGATGGCCTCCGTGCCGAGCGTCAGGCCCAGATTGGCTTGCAGGGCTTCGCCGCGAAACGGCGGCGCCAGCGAGAGATTCTGCTCGATGAGATTCACCTGAAACGCGAACCCTTCGGCTTCTCCGTACACGACTCCCGTTTCGACGCGTCCGGTGCGGCGCTCGACCACCTCAACGCCCAAGTCGAAGAAGGGCAGGTCGGGCGCGCCTTGAGAGCTGACCTCGACCTGCGAAAACATCGGCAGCGCGGAAAGGCGCGCCATCGTTTCCTGCATGGCCTCCAGCTCGAAGCGCTGCCCCGGCTGCAGGGCAATTTCGCGCCGTATGATGCGCTCCGCCGTGGTGGTGTTGCCGGAGATTAGAATCTGGCGCAGCAGCGGCCGGGAGCCGGGCGCCACCCGGAAGAGGAGGTCCACGCGCGCCTGCGCGTCGTCCCACTCCTCCACCGCGACCACCGAGGCAAAGGCGTGGCCCTGGGCCTGGTACCAGGCCTCGAACCGCCGCGCGGCCTCCTGCGCCCGGCGGCGCTCGAAGATCTCGCCGGCATTCATCCCGATGATTCGGCGGAGTTCCTCATCGGACGGCAGGTTATCGGCTTCCAGGCGGATATACCCCACCCGGTAGATGGGCCCCTCGTGAAGGATGGGCCAAGTCAAACGGAACCCGTCCAGTTCTCCGGCCCATTCCAGCAACGGCTCGCCGATTTCCACGGCGGCATGCCCCCGCTGATGGCAGGCGGCGGCCAGCGCGCTCCGGTCGCCGGCAAGGTCGGCATCCATCACCGCGTCGCTCCCCAGCCAGCGGGCCAGAAGCCCGGCCTGCGGACGCACGCGCAGGACGCGCCGCAGCTCGTCCGCCTCCATGGCCCGCCGTCCGCTGAAGCGCACCTCTTTCAGTCGCCCCTGCCGCCCCAGGCTGCAGCGCAGCAGCAGATTCTGCCGGCCGTCGCGCAAGGGCTCGCGCCGCCACTCCACGCGCGCCTGCGGATAGTGGCGTCGGCGGCAGGCGTTCTGGATGCGCATGGCGGCGGCATTTGCCGTTGCGTCGTCCAGCGGCGTTCCCTCCGGCGCCTCCGCCAACGCGATGGCCTTGGCGCGTGAGAAGGGCAGCGCGCCTTCGAAACGGATGCCGGCGAGCGGTTTCCCCGCAAGCGCCCCCGTGGCCGCGAGCCAAAGGAAAAGGGTTGCCCCCGGCAGGGACAACCCTTTTGAGCTGGCGTTGCCGCCCGGCATCCTTCTAGAACTCGAACGCCATGATGGCGCGTCCAAGCACCGTTTCCTCGGTCGAGACCGCGACCCCCGCGTTAATGAAGACCCGCTTTTCGGCGAGCGTGCCGATGCCGAGGCGGTGGGTGGCGTTCACGCCCATCGCGCCTTCGTTTTCGTAGAAGCCGACGCCGGCGTTCACCAGAGTGCGCCCGGGGTCGGAGGGCGTCGCCAGCGTGGCGAGCGTCGCCGCCGCCGCGATGCCGGCATAGGCCTTGTCGCGATAGTCATGCACGCGGTCATTGAGGTCGCTGATGGCCGCGCGGTTTTCCAGAATCATCGCGCGGTTTTCATAAATCATCTCCCGGTTTTCAGCAATCATCTTGCGGTTCTCGTTGATTAACCGGCGGTGCTCGGCGAATTGGAACGTGTTGTCCTGAATCTGGCCCTGAACGGCGTTGAGTTGATTCAGATTGACCGCATCGGTTCCGTTGACGCCCGGCGCCAAGTTGGTGATGCGGCGCTGGACATCCGCGGAGCCGACGCTGACGGTGTTGTCCTCGGCGGCCACGCTGCCGCTGCCGAGCGCCACGCTGCTGGCGCCTTGCGCGACCGCCCCGTCGCCAATGGCCACGGAGCTGGCGCCGTTTGCCCGGGAGCCCGCGCCTGCCGCAAAGCTCCTGTCACCCGAGGCCGTGTTATTGTAGCCCACCGCCGAGCTGAAGTTACCCGAGGCCTGGTTGTTTGCGCCCACCGCCGAGCTGAAGTTACCCCAGGCCTGGTTGTTGTAGCCCACCGCCGAGCTGTTGACGGCCGAGGCCCAGTTGCCGTGGCCCACCGCCACGCTGTTGGTGTCCGAGGCCGTGTTGCGGGAACCCATCGCCGAACTCTCCTCACCCAAGGCATGGTTCATGAGGCCCACCGCCGAGCTGGAGTTACCCGAGGCCGTGTTCTCGTAGCCCATCGCCGCGCTGAAGTTGCCCGAGGCCAAGTTGAGGGAGCCCATCGCCGCGCTGCCGCTTCGAGGCCGGTCACGGACGGACACGAGTCCAGTCCGGACCGGCCGCAAA
>MTKW01000001.1_pt1 | contig 16383 bp, 9 predicted proteins | sample 1042761 | NCBI WGS metagenome assembly MTKW01 (sample SAMN06205366, study PRJNA360243) | anaerobic digester metagenome | biome: Wastewater treatment plant; feature: Anaerobic digester sludge; material: sludge; isolation source: anaerobic digester fed with sludge from wastewater treatment plant ... | reverse complement strand
CCACAATCAGGCAGGAATTGCTGCTGTGAGCGAGTTTTCAGCAGGTTTCTTTTACGAATCAAGGTTCGGCATTGACCTCCTCTCCCTCTCTGCCGGTTCGGTTGTGCTTCCTTCGGGAAATGGAGCGTTTGGAGTAAGTTTCTTTCAGTTTGGAAAAAAATCATACAAGGAAAACAAATTAGGAGTGGCTTATGCGCTTCAACTATCGGAAAAATGGAGTGCCGGAATCCAATTGGATTACATTGCCGGCGTTTTTCCTGAAAATGTACGGCACAAAGGATTTGCAACCTTTGAAACGGGAGTGATTTACCGGCCAGCAGATAAATTACATTTTGGCGCACATCTGTTCAACCCGGTGAAGGGCGGAATTCAAACAGTTGCCGGCAAACAGGAGATGCCTGTAGTTTTCCGCGCCGGCGGCAATTACTGTTTTGGCGAAATGGTATTGTTTGCTTTTGAAGCTGAAAAAGAGAATAAAAATCCGGCACTTGTGAAGGCGGGCATAGAGTTTTTGCCAGCAGAAAACCTGTTTTTGCGAATTGGCGCTTCAGGCAGACCATTCAAATACACCGCAGGATTTGGCTATAAAACGGAGAAAATTTCGGCTGACATAGGATTTGGTTATCATGCAAATCTGGGTACTACTCCATCGGTTTCCATTCAATTTCAGCTCTGATGAAACGTTTGCTCAAATATACAATTCCTGTCCTGCTGGCAGCTATTTCGAAAATAGCGCTCGCACAAAACGGAGGAGCTGAAACTCAGATTGAAACAATTATTGAATCCATAATTGAGCAGTTAGGTGAAGAGGCAGATGCTGCCCTTATCATCGAAGACATTGAGGAGTTTGCCGCAAACCCTTTGAATATCAATACTGCTACCCGTGAGCAGTTATCACGGCTGCATCTTCTTGACGATATCCAAATTCAAAAACTTTTAGAATACCTTAAAACATTCGGTCCGGCAATAACTATTTATGAATTGAACACCATTGATGGTTTCAGTCCGGAGCTGCTGATGAAAATGGAGCCTTTCATCCGATTTGGAGAAGCTGAAAAAAAAGCGCAGACAATGGGCGAAATGTTAAAATATGGTCGGCATGAACTGATGCTGCGCACATTGGGAACGGTTCAAAAAGCGCGCGGATATAAGGAAAAAGATGACGGGACAACTCACTATGAAGGGAATCGTCTAAGGTATTACACCCGATACAGGTACCAATCGGGCGAAAATATTTCAGCGGGAATTACTGCCGAAAAAGACCCGGGAGAGGCATTTTTCGCAGGTTCCAACAAATACGGTTTCGACTTCTATTCTGCTCACTTAAGTTTCAAGGTCAGTCCGGTGTTTGAAAAAATTACCGTTGGAGATTTTGTGGTACGGAGCGGACAGGGACTTGTGCTATGGCAGGGATATTCATTCAATAAATCGGTGAACACGCTGAACATTTCCAAAACTAATCAGGGTGTCAGACCATATACCTCCACCGATGAAAATCAGTTTTTCAGAGGTATTTCCACTTCTCTAAAGCTGGGAGAAATTCGGTTGAGTTTATTTTATTCTCAAAAAAACCGGGATGGGAACCTGGCTTTTTCAGACTCTTTGGCAAATTATTTCACCAGCCTGCAAACTTCAGGATATCATCGAACGGCAAGCGAAATCGAAGACAAAAACAGTGTTAATGACCTGAATGCGGGAGCTGTTGTTTCATGGCAATACCAAAACTTCAAAATTGGTACTACTCTACTTTACCGGCAATTCAATATGCCGTTTATCCGGAGCAATCAGCTTTATAACCAGTTCCGTTTTCAAGGAAAAGAGAACCATGCCACAAGTATCGACTATCTTTTCAGCAAAGGAAAATATCAGCTGTTTGGTGAGGCAGCCGTTTCCAAATCCAATGGCAAAGCAATATTGCAAGGTGCAACCGCACACCTGCACGACCAGATTCAGATCTCCTCACTGTTTCGCCATTTTGACAAAAACTACCATGCCATGTGGGCAAATCCTTTTGCAGAAGGGAGTTCGGCTGCCAACGAAACAGGGCTCTATTTTGGCACACGCATCTTACCAGTAAAATTTGTCTCACTCTCTGCCTATTCCGACATGTATCTTTCGGAGTGGATAAATTTCACCACAACGGGGCCATCACGGGGATGGGATGTTTTTGCACAGGCAGATTTCCGTCCTTCGCGAAAAGTAAATTTTTATCTGAGATACAAAAACGAAGAGAAAGAACAAAAGTTCAGAATTGAGGAAAAGTATGAAGACCATCCTGAACAGTTCAGAAAATCGAGACTGCATTTTCAGTACAATTTTTCAGAGGTAATAACACTGAAAACCCGGGCAGAGCATGTCTTCTACAAAGGATTGGAAAAAGAAAACGGCTGGATGATTTTTCAGGACATTCAGTATTCACCGAGAAGTTTCCCGATTAATCTTTCGGCGCGCATTGCATGGTTTAATACCGAAAGCTACAGCTCCAGAATTTACGCATATGAGAATGATCTGCTCTACACATTTTCTGTTCCTGCTTTTTTTGGCAAAGGATTACGCAACTATTTGAATCTAAAGTATAAAATTTCCGAAAAGACGGAAATTTGGTTTAAAATGGCAAACACCTGGCAAAATGGCGCAGAATCAATCAGTTCCGGATATAATGAAATAACCGGACCACACAAAACAGAGGTGAAATTTCAGCTGAGGTTGAAAATGTGATTCTGAATTCGTTACTTTGCCACGTAATAAAAATGATTTTAATATGGAATTTAATTTCGATGACATTCGTCCATACACCAACGAAGAGGCAAATGAAAAGATTAAGATGGTGGTTGATGACCCCGTTTTTGACAGGGTGCTTATGCATCTTTATAAAGCCCGCCCAAAAATTGAAATGGTGAAAAAGCAGTTAAAAACAATTCAAACCATTGAGGAACTGCAGGGAACTTTTATTTACGACTTGTTAAACTGGATCATCAACAAAACTTCGGACGGCTTGTCCTGCACAGGGATTGAAAAGTTAGACAAAACCAAACCTTATCTTTTTATTTCAAACCACCGCGACATTATTTTGGATGCAGCCCTGCTCAACTATCTCATTTTTGAAAAGGGTATGAACACCACACAGATTGCCATCGGAAATAATCTTTTACTCTATGAGTGGATCGAGCATACCGTTAAACTGAACCGCGCTTTTATTATCAAAAGAAACCTTCCACCCCGTGAATTGCTGAATGCTTCACAAAAAGTTTCATCATTTATCCGAAAATCCATCACTGAAGATAACCTGTCGGTTTGGATTGCCCAGCGCGAAGGGCGCACAAAGGACGGAGCCGACAAAACTCAGGAGAGCGTACTTAAAATGCTGAACATGAGCAACAAGAAAAGTTTTTCCGAGGGGTTTAACGAGCTGAATATCGTGCCGGTTTCCATTTCATACGAAATTGAGCCCTGCGGGCTGGCAAAAATGAAAGAGCTCATAAAAAAAGAGCGATACGGACAAACGAAAACCAGTAAAGATGATTTAAAAAGCATGTCCATGGGCATTTTTAATCCCAAAGGCAGAATGCGTTTTTCGTTTGGCGAGATGATAAAAGTTGGCGAACAGGATATCAACGAACAAAACAATCACAGAATCAGAAGGGTTGCAGAAGAGATCGACACACAGATTTATGCAAACTTCAAACTCTGGCCCAACAATTATATTGCCTATGACATGCTCATGCCCGAGCCTAAATTTAAGCACAAGTATTCGTCGGAAGAAAAAAGAAACTTCAAAACCATGCTCCAGCAGGCAATGATTTTTATCGACTTTCCCATAACCGACATTCAGGAAAGATTCCTGAAAATATATGCCAACCCAGTGATTAACAAAATGAATANNCAGATAAATTCATTCAGAAAATATCCCTTTTTTTAATGTCGCGGATGAAGAGTTGCAGACTGGTTTTTCCCCGATATTCATTTTCGGTGATTGAATAACATACATCAAAGGGCAAGCCGGAGGTAATCAAGTCAAATTTATCGGATTGACCGAACGCTATGCCTGAGAAAATCCCGGAATTCACATCAGGCTCCACCAGATCCAGTTTCAGGTGTTCCTGATTTTTACCCACAAGCTTGCTTGTGCCGGCATCAAACACATCTTCAGTCACAAAAACCGGTGTCAGGTTATGTGGCCCAAACGGAGCAAATTGCTTTAATATCCGGTAGAAGCGGGGATTTATCTCACTTAGCGTAATTTTAGCGTCCACCTCTATGGTTTGCATCTGAGAGGAGTCTGTCAGCTGATTTGTAACAATTTCTTCAAACCTTCTTCTGAATTCGGGAATATTTTCAATTTTGATAGTCAGTCCGGCAGCGTACATGTGTCCGCCGTAGGATTCCAGCAAATCGCTGCATTGCCCGATGGCTTCATATAAATCAAAATCCCTGACCGAGCGCGCCGAACCTGTTGCCATGCCATTCGATTCGGTTAAAATTATGGTGGGGCGGTAAAATTGTTCGGTAACACGTGAGGCAACAATTCCGACAACACCCTTATGCCAGTCGCGGTTATACAGAACCGTGCTGTTCATGTTCTTCAGCTCAGGGTCGTTCTCAATCATATAGAGTGCATCCATGGTGATGTCACGATCAAGTGTTTTCCGGATTTCATTAAAGGAATCGATCTCTTCGCCAAGAATGTCCGATTTGTCTTCATCGTTGGAAATCAGGATCTGAACTGATTTTTTCCCGTGTTCAATTCGCCCGGAAGCATTCAGGCGTGGTCCGATTTTAAACACAATGTCGTTTATGGTAATTTCACTTCCGGTTATTCCGGCAAGGTTAATAATGGTTTGCAATCCCATTCCCGGGTTGGAATTCAGTTTTTTCAAACCGTAATATGCCAGCACCCGGTTTTCGCCGGTGATGGGGACGATATCGGACGCTATGCTCACGACGACCAGATCCAACAAATCATATATTTCCTCCAAATCAATATTATTCTTCTGGCAAAAACCCTGTAATAGCTTGAATCCCACTCCACAACCGGAAAGCTCCTTATAGGGATAGTTGCAATCGGGCTGCTTGGGGTCGAGAACTGCCACTGCCGGCGGAACCTCTTCGTCGGGATTGTGATGGTCGCAAATGATGAAATCAAGACCGCGATCACGCGCATCCGCAATTTTCTCGACCGCTTTAATTCCACAATCCAATGCAATTATCAGCGAAAAATCATTCTCAACGGCATAATCTATACTTTTGGGTGAAATCCCGTAACCTTCACTATATCTATCAGGAATATAATACTCAATATGGTCAAACCGCTGTCTTAAAAATGTATAGACCATGGCAACAGAGGTTGTTCCGTCCACATCATAATCCCCGTAAATCATCACTTTCTCCTGATTGGCTATTGCCTGTTCAAGGCGTTCAACCGCTTTGTCCATGTCTTTCATCAGGAAGGGATCGTGAAGATCGCTCAACCGCGGACGGAAAAAAGCCTTAGCTTCATTAAATGTGGTAATCCCACGCTGCACCAGCAACCGCGCCAACGTCATACTGACATTAAGCGCAACCGAAAGGTGCTTGATTTCTATGGGATCACCCTGTTTTTTAAACTCCCAGTTCTTTTCCATCAATGTTGATTTTTCCTTTTTATGATTTACAAAGATAGCATTTGCATCCGATTTAACAGACGGCTTCGGCTTTCAAAACCAAAATCAAATCGAAGGTTTACTCATTTCAGAAAACATAATAATCCGTCTATTTAATTCGTCTGAAAAAACCAAAAAGTGCAATTTCAACTCTAATTTCCTTTTTTAGCAGAGGCAAATTGTCTTTTTCGATGGCAAATTGTAGTTCTCGATTTATACGAATATCATCGGGATGAAGAAGGGTAATAAAATTGTATAAAATTAAAAAAGCAGGAATGTGCTACACCCCTGCTTTTTCACCCTAACTAAACTTGCAAACTATGAAAAAATCACCTTTAAACCAAATGAAGTTACAAACTTAAAAATTAATTGTGTTAACAGGCTTCAATGAAAGTTAACAAATGTTAACACTTAATAATCAAAAAGATAAATTAAATAGTAGAACAACGGGAATTTCGGATGGTTTTATTTGTTTTCGGATGATTTTTTGAAAAAATAAGTATAAATTAGCACACCAAAAATTAGCAAAGATTTCTTTTTTCTAAAATTATAAAAATTCATTATTTATGGCAAAACATGTTTATACTTTTGGAGCCGGGAAAGCTGAAGGTAAAGCTGATATGAAAAATTTGCTGGGCGGCAAAGGTGCCAACCTTGCAGAAATGAATCTCATCGGAGTACCGGTTCCTCCGGGATTTACCATTACCACCGAAGTGTGCACCATGTACAACGAAATTGGCAGGGAAAAAACATTTGAATTGATCAGACCCGAAGTTGAAGCAGCAGTTACATTGGTTGAAGAGCTCACCGGAACCGGTTTTGGCGATAAAGAGAATCCCTGTTTACTTTCTGTTCGCTCGGGAGCGCGTGCTTCCATGCCGGGCATGATGGACACAGTTCTGAATCTCGGAATGAATGACGTGACTGTTGAAAGTCTTTCGAGAAAGAGCGGAAATCCCCGTTTTGCATGGGATTCATACCGGCGTTTTATTCAGATGTATGGCGATGTTGTGATGGGCATGAAGCCCAATAGCAAAGAGGAGCATGACCCATTCGAGGAGATTATTGATGAGTTGAAGCAGGAAAAAGGTGTTGAACTTGACACCGACCTCACTGCCGAAGATCTTCAGGAAATGGTTAGCAGATTTAAAGCGGCTATTAGAAAAACAACCGGACAGGATTTTCCAACCAATCCTTGGGATCAGCTCTGGGGCTCAATTGCCGCTGTTTTCAAAAGCTGGAACAATCCGCGTGCAACCTATTACCGCCGCATTGAGCAAATTCCGGATGACTGGGGAACAGCAGTGAATGTTCAGGCTATGGTTTTCGGAAACATGGGTCAGAGTTCAGCCACAGGAGTTGCTTTTACCCGCGATGCTGCAACCGGTGAAGATGTTTTTAACGGTGAATACCTGTTTAACGCACAAGGCGAAGACGTGGTTGCCGGAATCCGCACACCACTGGAAATTACCCTTTCCGGTTCAAGAAGATGGGCTAAGCTTCAGGGAGTGAGTGAAGAAGAACGCGCTTCAAAATTTCCTTCACTGGAAGAGGCTATGCCGGAAATATACAAACAGTTGGATGATACCCAGCAAAAACTGGAAGACCATTATAAAGATATGCAGGATGTAGAGTTCACAATTCAGGAAGGTAAATTGTGGATGCTGCAAACCCGAAACGGGAAGCGCACCGGCGCTGCAATGGTGAAAATAGCCGTTGACCTGATGGAGCAGGGTGTTATTGATGAAAAAACTGCATTGAACCGCATTGATGCAAACAAGCTGGACGAACTGCTACATCCGGTTTTTGATGCTTCTGCTTTGAAAAGTGCAGAAGAAATTGCACACGGACTACCAGCTTCTCCCGGCGCTGCAACAGGGCAGGTTGTCTTTTTTGCCGATGAAGCGGCTAAATATCCCAAATCCATTTTGGTGCGCGTGGAAACCTCTCCCGAAGACCTTGAAGGAATGCATATTGCAAAAGGAATTCTCACTGCACGCGGTGGAATGACCTCTCATGCAGCCGTTGTAGCAAGGGGAATGGGCAAATGTTGCGTTTCCGGTGCCGGTGCTGTGAAGATAAACTACAGAGCGCGCGTGATGAATGTTGACGGGAAAGAGATTAAAGAGGGCGACTGGATTTCATTGGATGGTTCTACCGGAAAAGTCTATGAAGGAAAAATTTTAACCAAAGACCCGGAAATGAGCGGTGACTTTGCAAAAATCATGGACCTTGCCGAAAAATATACCCGGATGAGTGTGCGAACAAATGCCGACTCTCCCAATGATGCAACTATTGCACGCCAGTTTGGGGCAAAGGGTATCGGACTTTGCCGCACGGAACACATGTTCTTTGAAGGCGAAAGGATAAAAGCCATGCGCGAAATGATTCTTTCAACAACCGAAAAGGGCAGACGTAAAGCTTTGGACAAACTGCTCCCCTATCAAAGAGCAGATTTTGAAGGTATCCTCGAAGCCATGCAGGGCTATGGGGTAACCATCCGCCTGCTTGACCCTCCACTCCATGAGTTTGTTCCGCACGAAGAAGCCAACCAGAAGGATATGGCTGATGAGATGGGAATTTCATTGGATGAAGTGAAGGCTTTGGTGGAGAGTCTCCATGAATTCAACCCNNAGAGCAATCATTGAAGCTGCCGTAAACCTGAAACAAAGAGGCGTTAAAACCTATCCTGAAATCATGGTTCCGCTTATCGGAAACGTGAAGGAATATAAACTCCAGGCAGATATTATTCACGAAACTGCCAGGAAAGTGTTTGAAGAAAAGGGAACGAAAATAGACTACCTTGTGGGAACCATGATTGAAGTCCCGCGTGCTACCTTAACTGCCGACCAGGTTGCCAAAGAAGCACAGTTCTTCTCTTTCGGCACTAATGACCTCACCCAGATGACATTAGGCTTCTCGCGTGATGATGCAGGTAAATTCCTCGATGTGTATATCGAAAAGGGAATTCTGAAAAATGATCCTTTCCAGATTTTGGATCAGGAGGGCGTTGGGCAGCTAGTTAAAATGGGAGTTGACAAAGGGCGTTCAGTTGATCCTGAACTGAAAATCGGAATTTGCGGGGAGCATGGCGGCGAACCATCTTCAGTGATGTTTTGTGACAGTGTGGGAATGGATTACGTGAGCTGCTCACCTTTCCGCGTTCCCATTGCACGGGTAGCTGCAGCTCAGGCAAATATCAGAAAGTAATATAAACTTTGAGATATTAGAAAAGCAGGAACTTTTTTATTCCCTGCTTTTTTGTTGCTTTAGTTTAAAGTGAACTCTTTTTTCTGCAACATTCTGTAAACAGTTGACTTTCCGATTCCAAGCTTTTTTGCCACGAGCCGTACATTCTGGTTATATTTATTCAAAAAATGCTCTACAATATCCAGACTATACTCTTCGAGTGATTTTTCACTAGCCAAAAGGTTATGCATACTATCGTCCACACTCATGTTTAAGTGAATTGGCTTGATATAATTGGTATTGGTCATAACACAGGCAAGTTCCATAACTGCTTTAAGCTCTCTGATGTTTCCAGGATAATGGTATTTACGAAGGATTTTTTTTGCTTCATCTGTAATATTTTTCGGATTCAGCTTATTTTCCTTACAAAACTCATCTACAAAATATTTGGCTAACAGGATAATGTCATTCCCCCGTTGCCGCAGAGGAGGCAGCTCAATGGGCAATCCTAACAGTCTGTAATACAAATCCTGCCTGAATTTTCCTGCATTCACCAAGGCTGGAAGATTTTTATGAGTTGCCGTAATTATCCGTACATCCAGGGGAATCACCTCAGCTCCGCCTAAACGGACCAATTCACGCTCCTGAATTACACGCAATAGTTTTGCCTGCACATTCAAATCCAAATCAGCAATTTCATCCAAAAAGAGCGTCCCGTGATTGGCTTGCTCAAACTTTCCTAATTTTAAAAAATCGGCGCCCGTGAAAGCTCCTCTTTCATGCCCGAAGAGTTCACTTTCAACCAATCCTTCAGGAATTGCAGAAACATTTACTGCAATAAAGGACTTGTTACTTCTCGATGAGTTGTAGTGGATTCCCTGGGCAACCAGCTCTTTGCCGGTTCCTGTTTCGCCATAAATAGATACTGAAATGTTGGTCTGGACTGCCTTGTCCATTAAATCAAAAACCAAATCAATCTCGCGGCTGTTTCCCTTGATTAATTTCCTGTAATTGTAGTGGTCTTTGATTGCACTTTTCAGGATAATATTTTCCTTTTTAATCTGATCAGACTCGTAGATGTTCTTAATAATGTAGGTTAATTTCTCACGGGTATCGGGCCCTTTCATAATGTAGTCATAAGCCCCTGCTTTCATCAGTTCAATGGCAGTGTTAATGTTTTCCTGTGCAGAAATTACAATTACATACACATCGGGCAGCCTTTTCAGGATTTCATTTAATACTTCATGTCCTGTCATGTCCGGTAAAGTGTAGTCAAGGGTTATAACATCCGGCATGTCGGCAAGGTTGTCAATACAATCTTTTCCATTGTAAAAAACCTTTACTTGATAGTCATTATCCAGGAGTTGCTTTTTAATTATTTGTGCATAAAGAACATTGTCTTCAACAACGAAAATCTTGTAGCTTTTCACACGTTTTGACTTTTCCATAATTAAATAATAAATTTTAGCGTACGTCCATTTACGCAAAATCTGTCCCAATTTAGGAATATTTTTTGAATTTTTTCCCTTTTTGAAACAAAATTCAGAAAGAATAGTTCAAAACAGTTAAAAATTGTGAAATTTCAATTTTGTTTATGCTCAATTTACAGATGAAAATTACTAGGAAACAATGTGTTTTTTGTTATAATTCTTTATTAACACGGAAAATTTTGGCATGTTTAGTCCCTGAGTAATTATTTTTATGAAATAAATCCCGGTAAGGGAAAATTGAAAACCACTTAAAAAAATTGAAGTAAATGAAATACAGAGCATTTCACAAAATGTCGTATGGGTTATATATCGTCGCCACACGGCACAATGATAAGAATGCCGGATATATTGGCAACACAGTTTTTCAGGTAACATCCGATCCGGCACAAATTGCAATCAGTTGTCATAAGAAAAACTCTTCGGTTGAAAAAATACTTGAGAGCATGATTTTTTCCGTTTCCGTTTTAGGTATAAATGCAAGCACCTCGCTCATTGGTGAGTTTGGGTTTATGTCGGGGAGTGATGTCAACAAATTCAAAAATCTTAAAACCATAACTTCGCAAACCGGCGCTCCCATCGTGCTGGATTCGGCAATTGCCTGGTTCGACTGTAAAGTGGTATCAACACTGGATGTCGGTTCACATTTTCTGATTATCGGCGAAGTGCTGGACAGTGATGTAATTTCAGATCAAGAACCACTGACCTACGCTTTTTACCGTGAGAAATATAAAATGCTTTCACCTAAAAACTCGCCGACCTATATTGAAAAAGAGCGGCTGGAACAGGAAAAACCGGCAAGTGAACAGAAAAGTTCAAAAGCAACAGATGATACAAAAGTAGAAGAAAGAGCTGAAAAAAATATGGACATTTACACCTGCTCAATTTGCGGATACCAATACGACCCGGAAGAGGGAGAACCGGGTTCCGGGATTCCGCCGGGAATACCATTTGCAGATTTGCCCGATGACTATAAATGCCCTGTATGCAATGCAGGCAAAGAGTATTTTAAACGAAATTACTGATTCTTATGTATTTTATTTTTATACTTTTACAAATCTCTCAAAATAGGCTTTATGACATTTATCATCACTGAAACAACTCAAACTTTAAAGGCAATGAAACAATTTTTTATTCTTTTTTACCTGATATTTTTCTTCTTTCCGCACTTGTCGCTGAAAGCAGCCTCTCCGGAGAAATTCTATGTAGGAACCTTCACATCAGGGGGAGCTGAAGGAATTTATCTTTGCAGTTTCAACAGTGAGACAGGTGAAATCTCACTGTTAAAAACCTTTGCCGGCATTGAAAATCCCTCGTTTTTGAAAATTTCACCCGATAGGAAAAAACTGTATGCCGTAACCCGCCTGCAAAAAAATTCCGGAAAACCGGAGGGATATGTGAATGCTTACGCCATTCTTCAGGACGGGGAACTGCAGTTGTTAAATAGTCAATCGTCCAACGGTTCCGACCCCTGCTATGTTGATGTTTCAGCCGATGGCAAATTTGTTGCGGTCGCCAATTATGGCAGCGGCTCAACTTCACTATACCGCACAAACGAAGATGGCAGCCTGAATCCAGCAAGCTCCGTTATCGTTAATAAAGGTTCGGGACCAAATCTTTCAAGGCAAAAATCGCCTCATGCCCACTCCATCCGGTTTTCACCCGATGGGAAACAGCTTTTCAGCGCCGACCTCGGCACAGACAAACTCAATATATTCAATCTAAAAAGAGGAAAACTTCAGCCGGCAAAGCAACAGTTTGTTTCTCTTCCACCTGGCTCTGGACCGAGGCATTTTGACTATCACCCCGGGTCTTCAATAATTTATGTTGTTAATGAGCTGATTTCCACAGTTAGTGTTTTGCAGAAAAAAGGAAAGAACCTTGAGGTTATTCAAACGGTTTCCACAACACCGAAATATTTCACTGGCACAACTTATTGTGCTGAAGTGCGTGTGTCAAACGACGGTAGGTACGTTTATGCCTCAAACAGGGGACACAATTCCATTTCAGTTCTAAATGTCGATCCGGTTTCGCATAAACTGAACCTGCTGACAACGGTATCTACCGAAGGAGAATGGCCAAGGCATTTCACATTGAGTCCCGACGGAAAATTCTTATTGGTAGCAAACCAGAACAGTGGAAATATTGTGGTTTTTAAGATAAACGAAAAAAGCGGCGTTCCTGAACTGACCGGTTTTGAGCTCAAGTTGCCGGCTCCTGTCTGTCTTGAATTTTTATAACTTCTGCCTAACTAAATCTTGTNNGAGTGCTGTTTCTGGATTCCGCGCATCTGCATGCATAAATGATGCGCTTCAATAACAACTGCAACACCCAAAGGATTTAAAGTGCTCTGAATACATTCCTTTATCTGGGTGGTGAGTCTTTCCTGAACCTGCAGACGACGTGCAAAAACATCAACAACGCGTGCAATTTTACTCAATCCGGTAATTGTTCCGTTAGGAATGTATGCCACATGCGCCTTACCATAAAACGGCAGGATATGATGCTCACATAACGAATAAATTTCAATATCCTTCACAATAACCATCTGCCGGTAATCCTCCTTAAACATTGCGGATTTTAAAATCTCAACCGGGTCGTTTCTGTATCCCTGCAATAAAAACTGCATCGCTTTGGCAGCGCGCTCAGGTGTTTTATCCAAACCTTCTCTGGTAACATCCTCACCCAAAGCACTTATCATTCTTGAATAGAAATTTGATAGCAGGTCGGTAACCTCCTCATCATAAAAATCTATGCGCTCATATACATTTGAATTTTCCAATTCCATTTCACTCTTTTTTATTAATCTATACAAAGATTGTCCTTTTTTCAGAAAGACAACTCTTTAACTCTTCTAAAAATCGGTTTGAAAAAAAACTTAAGGAAAACTTTCCCTTCATCCAAACAGGAACCATAACTTAGAAACAGGGTGATTTGTTCATTTGCAATGATAGTCAATGGTACGCTTAATCGCTTTTGTGCAGACCGGGCAAAATTTTCCGGCATTGTTGCTTTTCATGCGGCAATCCATAAAAGGGCTGTAAATTCCTTTTTCAAGATATCCGCCTCCTTCAAAAACACCGGTTGTGTTTTTGAATTCGTCTTTACGCGGAGTGGGGACAGGTGTCTGTTTCTTCAGCATATTTTCCCATTTTTTTCCAAAATCGACAAGTGTGGTAATGTTGGGCTCCCAGGGCTCAACATCCAGATTGTAAAAATCCTGGTAGGCAACCGATGATGTATAATATTCATCTGCCAGCCCGGCAAATCCATGCCCAAACTCGTGGACAAAAACCTCTTTGGTTAAATAATTATCGGATGTGCAAACACTCAGAAAGTTATAAAACCCTCCACCCCCGTATTTGTCGGAATTCACCAGAACATAAATGTGATCGTATGGTACGGAAGCAGCTGCATCATAGACAGTTCGCATGTCGCTTGTTGTGAGATAGCGGTCGGTATCAAAGGTGTAGAAAGTGGAATTGAAAATTGTGTTTTTGTAAATTCCCTCTCCGGGAATATCGGTTCCCGACTCAACAGACGGAGTTAAAACTGCTGTTACATTAAACTTGTCTTTCTCCGACTTAAATGGCTCCTCATCAAACAGATAGTTTGTAACCCGGCGGGCATCGGCAAGAAATTTCTCCATTCCGTTTTGAGCATAACCTTCGGCAAGAATGACCAGATCCACCTTTTCGGAGGGTTTTCCGTTTTGAAGGATATTTACCGATTCATAGGGCGCCGTAGTTTCTTTCAGAATAAAGTAGTCTTTCGGATCAATTTCTGTTTCAAAAACCGTTTTGAAATCGCCTTCCCATTCCCGGGCATCAATGCTGAGCATTACTTTTTCGCGCGGAAAAGGAAAAATCACTGCCTGGTAAAATGTTTTGCTGACTTTTTCTGCTTCAGCCGTACTCTGCCACTCCTGAAACAGATTGCAAAATCCCTTTGAATACAGCAACTTTCCCGTTGCAAAGTCATTGACCCTAAAACGATACGTTCCATAGTCAAAAGGGTCTGTGAGGTTTTTGAGTGAACCTGCCCAATAGGGCTCCTGCTTCATTTGCTGCGGAAACACAGTTGTTTCTTCAACATTTCCACCTAATAAAAAATCGAACCGAAGGGATTTTTCAATGAAATATTTAAAAAAATCCTGTTGCCCGTCTGAAAGCAAAGGCACAAAAAGTAAAATTATCAGCAGTTTGCGCATGTTTCTGTTTTTAAACAAAAGTTAAAATTAAAACAAATCTTTCAATAAAGGTCATTTCATAAATCAATCCGGTTTAACAGGTATAATTTCAACTTTACCCCACAATCCGGCATCTTTCACACTCCATTCCGATGCATCAAAAATTCTGTTTTCGATACTGATAAAATTGATGTCATAAAATTTTTTCCAGTTTACTCCACGTATATCCAAGTCGCGAATACGGTTGGCTGCCACATTCGTAACCTCAACTTCCAAAAGGTTTTTCCCGTTTTTCAAATTGTCTGCCTTAAGTGTAAACGAAGGACCGAGAAGAGTTCCCAACTCTTTACCATTCAGTCTTATACGCGCACAATCCTTCACCTGCTCAAACGACAGAATCCCGGAGTTAAAATCTCTATTCCAATCAAACTCAATGGAATAGCACGCTGTTCCGGAAAATCGTTTCAACTCCTCATTTTCTGTTTCTGTCCAGGGAATCAGTTTTTCTACAGTGAAACTATCCGGCAAGACCGGTCCGCCTTCAACAAAATTAATTTTCCATTCTCCCGCGATTTCAATCGGTACCGAATCAAAATCTGCATAATTGAAAGCAGGAGCATCGGTTTTATTGCGAGCACAGCGAACAAAAACAGCTCTTTCCGGAGGGAGTTGCAACCGGATTGAATTTGCACGTTTCTCTACCCTGGAAATTTCACCGGTTTCCGGAAAATAGAACAGGTATTGCTTCGCCGGAGAGTCAATTTCAATCCAATCGTCAAGCACTTTTTCGCTTAAATTAAAAAGCATGTACCAATCTTCACTCCCCTTTCTCAATTTTAGATAATGAAATCCGTTGTGTTCAATCGGAATTTCAGCTTTTATCCCGCTTTGCTTCAACAACCTCAATGCATTTCCCACATGCTTTTTAATATCCACAGAGCTTGTAACTTCTGCTAGCTCTTTTTCCCTATTTTCCAGATTGAACATTCCGGGAACGCTTACTGGCAAGTGACTGTCAAAAAACACTTTGCCGCCATCAGCGGCAAATGCTGCAAGTTTTTTCATGGTCTCGACTGGAATAAATTTTGTTTCCGGAAGCAAAACAGCGTGGTAGAGTGCTTTCCCTTCAGTTTCAATTTTCCCGCTGACTAATTTGGAATTCAGCAATTGTTTATCTGAAATATAATCGAAAGAGTAGCCTGCTTCAGTTAGTTTTTTCACAAAATCTGCAAATGCAGAATTTATAAACCACGGGGAATTATCACCGCGATCAATGTTTGTACTGTTGAAAAGCCTCCCTTCAGTTGCTGCAAAATCATAAAACGGCCAGTAAACAAGCAGGTCATTTTGCAGCCGGGCATTTTGAAGAATAGATTGCGAGCGTTCAATATATTTAAGAAGTGTCGGCATCTCACGCCACAACGGGTTTCGGTTATTCATCTGAACTGAAGCGTAGAAGAGCCAGCCGGGCCATTCTGCATCGGCTGGCGAATAACAGGTTCCGTGAAAAAACAGGTGGTTCACGCCGGCAAGGAACAGGCGGTTAGTAGCGCGAATCATATCATCGGGGGTTACGTTCCAGTGCTCGCCAAGCCAGGTAAAACTTTCTGAAGAGACAAGATTTTTCCCTGTGACATGCGCTGCCGATGAAGCAAATTTGTTTACCAAAATGTGGACTCCCGAACTGTTGCCGGTTTTGTAAATTTCCGTTTCGGGAATATCACATGCAGCATACAAGTCAAGAATATTCCCGGGAGAACCGTGCGCCTGATTGCGGTTCAGGCTCCCGTGGCAGTTTGCCCATTCTGTCATTGGCTGAATAAAGGATTCCAGCACCAAATCGGACAAGGTTTCACGGTAATCAGATTTCACACGGGCT
>MTKW01005961.1_pt1 | contig 16384 bp, 15 predicted proteins | sample 1042761 | NCBI WGS metagenome assembly MTKW01 (sample SAMN06205366, study PRJNA360243) | anaerobic digester metagenome | biome: Wastewater treatment plant; feature: Anaerobic digester sludge; material: sludge; isolation source: anaerobic digester fed with sludge from wastewater treatment plant ... | reverse complement strand
GCGTTGATTTCTTCTACACTAGGGCAAGAAATGAAGGCTATGAGGCCGCCCTCCAATTAAAGAAGGGTGAATATGATCTGGTGGTGGCCGTGGGTGGCGACGGTACCGTTCATGAAGTAGTGAACGGCATTTTACACGGGGGTTCCGAAATACCCGTCGCCGTTATGCCCGCCGGTACCGTTAATGACTTTGGCCATTATCTTCAGGTACCAAATGATATTGAGGGCTACTGTAGAATGGTCAAGAACAACAACATCGTACCGGTAGATGTGGGGCGAGTTGGGGATGACTATTTTCTTAATGTCTTTGCCGGTGGCCTCTTTACCGACATCTCCTACAAGGTGCCACGGGAACTGAAAATGGTGCTGGGTGAGATAGCCTATTATCTGGCTGGCGCAGTGAGTCTCCCCTTAAATCTGTTTCGTAGCTACTCATTAGAACTTACCTATGGGGGCAAAACCGTTACGGAACAGGCCCTAATCTTCATCATTTCTAACAGCCCTAGTGTGGGCGGTTTTAAGCAGATTTGTCCCAAGGCCGGCATCAGTGATGGCTTGCTGGATGTTTGTCTTATCCGCCGTTCCGCCTTTGAGCACCTATTGCCCTTGTTTTTCAGTATCATGAAGGGTGAGCATATAGATAGTCCCCACATAGCCTATTTTCAAACCGATCACCTGGAAATTCGCCACACTAACCCGGCTGAGGGTGAGGTGTTTATGGACATGGATGGCGAGCAAAAGGGCAGTCTACCGGCAACCATTAGGGTTGTCCCCGGCGCCTTGCGCATGTTGGTGCCATAACGGGGCCCAAAGTCCCAATAGCAAACATGAAGGGCGTGTCGCATTAAGCCTATGCGATACGCCCTTTTGCTCTTTAACAGTTACGCGTCTTCCTTATATGGGAAGATGGCTTGCATTCCTTTTACTAGGGCAAAGAACAGTAGCAATACAAAGAATACCGTCCCCATGCCCACACCCATAACTTTAATAGCATCGATCATAACTTGGTTCATGCTTATCCCCCCTATCCAACTAATGCCAACAAGACGCCACCAGCAATGATGGAACCAATCTGTCCTGCCACATTAGCGCCGATAGCTTGCATGAGAATAAAGTTAGTCGGGTCTTCTTTCTGCGCCATTCTCTGAACGATTCTCGCCGACATGGGGAAGGCAGAAATGCCCGCAGCCCCAATCATCGGGTTAACCTTATTCTTGAGGAAGAGGTTGATAAATTTGGCGAACAGCACGCCCCCAGCCGTATCAAAGATGAAGGCCAGCAAACCGATACCCAAAATCATGAGCGTGGTTGGAGCTAGGAACTGTTCCGCCACCATGGTAGAACCGATGGTAATACCCAATAAGAGAGTAACCAAGTTGGCCAGCTCATTCTGGGCCGCTTGAGATAGACGATCTAGCACGCCGCACTCACGAATAAGGTTACCAAACATGAGGGCTCCTACCAGCCCCACACTCATGGGTGAGATGATGCCCGCAACTACCGTAACCATAATGGGGAAGAGAATCAGTACCTTCTTGGAAACCTTAGCATTGTAGTCGGCATCCATGCGAATCTTCCGCTCTTCTTTGGTGGTAAACATGCGGATGACCGGAGGCTGAATCATAGGCACAAGTGCCATATAGGAGTAGGCGGCTACAGAAATAGGGCCTAACAGTTTAGGAGCAAACAGGTTAGCCACATAGATGGACGTAGGGCCATCGGCGGCACCTATGATACCAATGGATGCGGCTTCCTTTAGGCTGAAGACGCCGGTGGCTGCCGCCAGTAGCATGGCGGCAAAAATGCCGAACTGGGCTGCCGCGCCGAAGAATAGCATTACCGGTTGCTTGAGCAAAGGGCTGAAATCAATCATCGCACCTACAGCGATGAAGATCAAGATTGGGAATAACTCGGTGGCAATTCCGGCTTCATAAAGGATGGTTAAGAAACCGCCTTCGCCCACCGCCGATGATAGTGGAATATTGGTGAGAATAGCACCAAAGCCTATGGGCAGCAGAAGCATAGGTTCGTACTCTTTCTTGATGGCCAGGTAGATCAATACCCCACCGATCAGGATCATGACGATTTGCTGCCAGGTCATGTTTGTAATACCCGTTAACAACTTCTCCATTTCTAACCCCTCCTCAGAAAGCAAAAAAAGACTTTTGCCCAAGCCCAACGCTCGACAAAAGTCTCATCCGCAGATACTACCTGCATCTCAGCCGGGTGCAAAGCACCGGGTTGACGACCGAGATAAACGCAGCAGACGCGTGGATTACTCCCTTTTATCGCCTACTATATTAGTATAGCGGCTCTCCATTGTCAATTCACTTATTAATAGGCTAAAATGCTCACAAGTGTTGTTTAATCCTATGGGAAGGTGCTTTCCTTTAATACGTCGAACTAGTGAGTTGTTGCCTCAGCGACGAATGGAAGTTGGGAGGAATGGGGATGAGTTTTCTCTACGGTCGAGTTGCCCTGGTGGTAGGGGCTTCCTCTGGAATGGGTAAAGCCTGCGCCGAATATCTGAAGGAGCAGGGTTATTACGTGTACGGCACGTCGCGGCGAGCCGAATTTCCTGCCGATGCCAGCTATCGCCAGGACAACGGGTTCCTGACCATGATACCGTTAGATGTGACCAACGACGACTACATCAAAAGGGCCATCGATTTCGTCATCGCCCAGGAAGGCCAAATCAATGTCTTGCTCAATTGTGCCGGCTATGCCTTGGGTGGAGCGATAGAAGATATTTCTCGCGAAGAAGCTCATCTGATTTTCGATACCAACATGATCGGCATGATGATGGTGTGCCGCCAGGTGTTGCCCCATATGCGGGCCCAGCAGCGGGGTTTGATTGTTAACATTGGCTCTGTAGCCGGGCTTTTTGCGCTACCGTTCCAATCCATGTATAGTGCCACCAAGTACGCCGTAGAAGCTATGACCGAGTCTCTGCGTATGGAGGTCAAGCCCTTTGGTATTAAGGTGTCACTTATCGATCCCGGCGACATCAGTACCGGCTTTACCAAAGCTCGCCAAACCGCTAAAGCGGCCTTGACTAATCCGGTTTACCGTGAGCGTCATGATAAGGCGGTTAACGCCATGATTAAGTCGGAGCTTAATGGCCCCGGCCCTGAAATTGTGGTGCGAGCCTTTGCTCGCATTCTAAAAAGTAAAAACCCGCCGGTGCGGGTTATTACTAGCCTCGATTATCAGGCGGCTGCNNTGAAACAAGGGGACGGTTCTTCTGTTTCAGCATGGCTCCTTGCTCACACCCCTAGCCAGTTGATCAGCTCCCTAGTGGCCTGGAAGCAGTCGGCGCGTAGGAAATCGTCCTCATAGCGCGGGCTGCAGAGCATGGGGTGGCGTGAACAATGAAAGATACCCGAGTTAATATAGGGCATAAAAGATTGGGCGTGTTTGCCCCATAAAAACCAGTGCAGGTTAGGTCTAACCTTAGAGATATACTGCAATAATTCCCGGGTGAAATCGAGCCAGATGGCCGCATGTTCACCCGGTTTGCCTTTTACCGTGAAGCAAGTGTTTAGCAGCAATACCCCCTGCTCCTCCCACGCGGCAAACAATTGGTGGGGCGGTAGTATACGCCAGGTTCCCTCCTCGATCTCCTTGCGGATCTGCTGAAACTTAGGCAATTTAGCATAGTCGTTAATCCCTTTGTAGGTGAGGTAGAGCAGACGCACAATATTCCTCAGCGAGGATTGGGGAAAATTATCTAGCCAAGAGGTTAAGCCCCCTACCTCAAAGGCCCGGCCCTGGGCAACCCCCGGCTGGGGGTAGGGGTCTTGCCCTAGAATAACCACTTGCATCTTAGTCAGATCGGTGGTCAGGAAACGTAACACCTTTTCTGGCACCGGGTCGTAGCCCGTACCGATTTGGTCTTCAATTTCCTTCAGCTGTGCCATCCTCTCTTTTGTTAAGAAATCACACCAAGCAGGATGAATGTTGGGCGGTAATAGATTGCTAGCCATCGCTTCTCCTCCTATCCCGCACTTATTATATCGGTTAAATGCTGGTGTTGCTTCGTATAAAGCTCAAAGTATTTGCCCCGCCTTTGCATCAGTTGGGCGTGGGAGCCTTGTTCTGCAATGCGGCCTGAGTCAATTACGCAAATCACGTCCGCATTACGGATGGTGGAGAGGCGGTGGGCAATAATGAAGGCGGTTCGTCCCTGCAACAAGCGCTCCATGGCCTTCTGAATCAGCTGTTCCGTCTCCGTGTCGATACTGGAGGTGGCTTCGTCTAATATGAGTATGCGCGGGTCAGCCAACAGGGCTCGGGCAAAGGCCAGCAATTGTCGTTGGCCGGTGGAGAGGGTGCCGCCCCGTTCCTCCGTTTTGGTTTCGTAGCCGTCGCTGCTACCCATTATGAAATCGTGGGCGTTAACGGCTTTGGCAGCAGCCATAATTTCCTCCATCTCGGCCCCTAAGCGGCCATACTCGATGTTCTCCTTGATGGTGCCGGAGAAGATGAAGGTGTCTTGTAACACAATGCCCAATTGGCTGCGGTAGGACTGGAGTTGGACCTCCCGCAGATCGTAGCCGTCTACCTGTACACTGCCGCAGGTCGGGTCATAAAAGCGGGTCAGCAGGTTGATGATGGTGCTTTTTCCCGCCCCGGTGGGTCCCACTAGAGCCACCGTCTGCCCTGGTTCCACACAGAAGCTGACGTTGTCGAGCACAGTTTGCCCGTCCTGGTAGCCAAAGGATACATTCTCAAATTCAACTCGCCCCACAATTTCCGGCATGGCGATGGCATTGGGTGCATCCACTACTTGCGGTTTGGTATCTAGGAACTCAAATACGCGGTGGGACGAGGCCATGGCTGAGAGCATCTGGCTGTAGATAGCGCTGAAGGCGCTGAGGGGCTGCCAAAATTTCTCCAAGTATTGGAGAAAGGCCCAAATGACACCTACGGTGAGCATGCCAGCCATAAACTCGCGGGCTCCGTACCAGAGCACTAGCCCAGTACCGATGGCGCCTAATAGCTCCAGAACGGGCCAGAAGAAGAACTCAACCTTACATACTCCCAGATACTCTTCAATCCGCTTATTAACCAGCTGCAAGAACTTCTGCGCGTTCAGCTTTTGCCGCGAGAACAACTGAATCACCTGCATGCCAGTGATGGTCTCATTTAGGTGGGCATTGATGGCACTGTCCTGCCGGCGTACCTGCAGCCAACCGCGCTCCATTTTCTGCTCAATGTACATAAAGAAGGTGCCGAGAAAGGGTAGTAGACTAAAGCACAGCAGGGCCAGCTTCCAATGCATAGAAAGCATGATGACGATAATGCCCAGTAGACTCAAGGCCTGGGTGAACAGCTGAATTACGCTGCCGTTGACAAACTCGCCGATGGCATTAACGTCGTTGGTAACACGAGCCATAATCTTACCCACGGGCCGCCCGTCGTAAAAGTCGAAGGATAACAACTGAATGTGATCAAATAACTCTTTACGCATTTCATAGAGTACCTGTTGCCCTGTCTTGTTGAGTAGCCGGGTGTGCAACTTGTTCACTTGCCACATGAGCACCCGTAGGAACAAAAGCAAGGCTACCGTTTGATAGAGCAATGGCAGGTTGAAATTCTTGATGGCGTTATCAATGATAAACATTACCAACACGGGCTCGAACAGGTTTATGGCCGTTACCACCAACATAAGGCCCAGGTCTAACGTTAATTTAGCCCGGTGGGGCTTTAGGTAGCTGAGCATGCGGACCAGCTTCTTTCCATCAAAGCGCTCATAATGTTGTTCCAGTTCTTCCACATCATACACCGACATCGCTCCACCTCCCTTCGTAGGTGCCGGGATCCAGCCTCTGGCTTTCGTACATGCGGCGGAACCAGCCGTCTTGTGCCAACAGCTGGGCGGGGCTGCCCATTTCCGCAATGGTGCCATCTTCAACAACAATTACCAAGTCGGCCCGCTTAATAGTGGTCAGGCGTTTGGCAATGATAATCGAAGTCCTGCCTACCATGACCTCATCCAACGCTTCTTGAATCAAGTCTTCCGTGTGGCTATCGACGCTGGAAGTGGCCTCATCAAGAATTAAAATGGCCGGATTCATGAGTAGAGCCCGAGCTAGAGCCACCCGCTGCTTCTGACCGCCCGAAAGCCCTATCCCCCGTTCGCCGATGGGAGTAGCGTAACCCTGTTCCAATTGGCTGATGAACTGGTGGGCCTGGGCCAGTTTGGCCGCCGCAACTATGTCTTCTTCACTGGCATCGGGGCGACCATAAGCAATGTTTTCGCCAATACTGGCGGAGAACAAAAAGGTGTCTTGCATGACCATACCGATTTGGCGGCGCAGACTATCTAAGGTGAATTGACGAATGTCGGTGCCGTCAATACGTACTGAGCCGCTGGTCGGATCAAAAAAGCGGGAAATCAGGTTAATGAGGGTGCTCTTGCCCGAACCGGTTCCACCCAGAATGGCCACAATTTGGCCCGGCTCAATGGTAAAAGAGACGTTCCGCAATACCGGCTTGTCGCTGTCGGCAAATTGAAAGCTTACATCAGCAAATTCAATATGACCGCGAAAGGGTGGAGCCGGCTGGGCGCCGGGCCCATCCACAATGGCCGAAGGGGTGTCCAATAGCTCAAATAGTCGGGGAGCAGCTGCCAGGGCCTGCTCCAGGCTGTTGATAAGCCAACCCATGGATCGTATTGGCCAGATAAGCTTCCAGATGTAACTTTGGAAGGCAATAAGGGTGCCTAGGGTTAACTTCCCTAACACGACCTGACGCCCGCCGATGGCCAGCAAAAGGACAATACTCAAGCCCGATATAAAATCGATGAGTGGCAAGGCATCCGACTCGACTGCCACCCGTTCCATATTAGTATCAAAATAGTTGGTGTTCTGTCGGTCGAACTTAGCTATTTCATAATCCTCGCGGGCAAAGGCTTTTACCGTGCGTACCCCAGAAACGTTCTCTTGCAGCACCGTAGTCAAACTGGCCATCTTCTCCCGCACCTGTCGCCAAATAGGCCGCACCGTCTTGTCATAACGCATGACCACCAGGAACATGAGGGGGAAAGTGATAAGGCACATAGCGGCCAGCTGCCAGTTGAGCGAAAGGAGAACGGCAACGGTGCCCAAGATAATCAGGCTGCACTGGATAAAGAGCATCAAACCCCAACTGACAACGCGGGATACGCTCGTCATATCTCCGGTTACGCGAGACATAATATCACCCGTTTTCTGTCCGCGAAAGAATTCATCATGGAGGCCCTGGAGGTGATGATGTAAAGCCATCTGCAGATCTCGGGTTACCGATTGGCCCAGTAACTCAGAGAAGTACCACTGCATGTAGCTGAAAACACCTCGCGTCAGAGCTATTAATACATAGCCCCCAGCGAGGGTGAGGACTAAAGACATGGACTTATTAGGGATAGCGTTATCTATAGCTTCGCGGAGCAGCAACGGTGGGACCATTTCTAACCCCATGAATCCTATTAGCCCGATCAACATGAGCAGGGCCTTTGGCCAGTGGGGTATCATGTATCTAGCGATTCTTCTGATTGTTTCCATTGCTACACCTCCTTTCCTTATCCTACCTTTTGCGCTAGATTAGTCAATGACCTCACCCGGTTCCTATTTGTTCTTTCCCTAAGTAATAAAAACCCGCGCCTTGATGGCGCGGGCCTTCTTTTAGTTCACGTCTATTTCTTCCACGTATCGCGGAGGCCAACGATGCGGTTGGCCACTATTTTTCCATCCTTGCTATCTACCGGATCGATGTGGAAATAACCTTGCCGTAGGAACTGGAAGCGGTCTCCCGGCTTAGCCGATTCAATGCGCGGTTCGGCCATGCAGCCTTCCAGTACCTCCAATGAGTTGGGGTTAATGTTAGCCATAAAATCCTGGCCTTCCGGAGCCTCATCCGGGTTAGCCTTGGTGAACAGGTGGTCATAGAGACGGACGGTAATTGGTACCGCATGGGCCGCCGAAACCCAATGGGCGGTTGCCTTGACTTTACGGTCAGCACCGGGCATACCGCTCTTGCTTTCCGGGTCGTAGCTGCAAATTAGCTCCACTATATTGCCGTCTTCATCCTTAATTACCCGCTCGCACTTGATGATATAGGCTCCCTTCAGACGCATTTCCCGTCCCGGGGCCAACCGGTAGAACTTGCGGGGCGGATCTTCCATGAAATCTTCCCGCTCAATGTAGAGCTCACGGGAGAATGGAACTTGGCGTTCGCCTGCTTCCGGCTTTTCCGGATTGTTTTCAATGGTCATCCATTCCACCTGATCGGCTGGGTAATTCTCCAAAGTAATCTTCAGAGGTCTGAGCACTACCATTAGTCGCTCGGCGGCGGTGTTGAGGTCTTCCCTTACACAGTGCTCTAAGAAGGCTATATCCACCGTGCTATCACTGCGGGCCACACCGATACGCTCGCAGAAGTTTCTAATTGCCTCCGGCGAGTAACCCCGCCTTCTTAAGCCGGCAATGGTGGGCATGCGCGGATCATCCCAGCCGGCCACGACACCCTCTTCCACCAAGCGCCGCAGCTTGCGCTTACTCATTACCGTATGAGTTAGGTTAAGGCGAGCAAATTCAATCTGCTTGGGGCGACCGATAATGCCTGGGCCGCTGTAATCCACATTGTCTAAGAACCATTCGTAGAGCTCATTGTGGTCCGCGTATTCGATAGAGCAGAGAGAATGGGTAATATTCTCGAATGCATCCTCTAGAGGATGGGCAAAGTCGTACATAGGATAGATGCACCATTTATCCCCGGTACGATGATGGCTGGCATGGCGGATACGGTAGATAACCGGGTCACGCATATTTATGTTGGGCGAGGCCATGTCTATTTTGGCCCGCAATACCCGGGCTCCGTCGGGGAATTCGCCGGCCTTCATCCGTTCAAACAGGTCTAGGTTTTCTTCTACCGAGCGGTTGCGATAGGGGCTTTCCCGGCCTGGCTCCGTTAGCGTACCCCGGTACTCACGAATTTCATCGGCGCTGAGGTCGTCCACGTAGGCCTTGCCATCTTTAATCAGTTGCACCGCTAATTCGTACATACGGTCAAAGTAGTCGGCGGTGAAAAAGAGGCGGTCGCCCCAGTCAACACCCAGCCATTTAACGTCATTGATAATGGAATCTACATATTCCTGTTCTTCCTTGGTGGGGTTGGTGTCATCAAAGCGCAGGTTAAAGAGACCATTATAATCCTGTGCTATGCTGTAGTTAAGTAAAATGGCCTTGGCGTGGCCAATGTGCAGATACCCGTTGGGTTCCGGTGGGAAACGGGTATGTACGCGGCCGTCATTCCAGCCCTTGGCTATGTCTTCATCAATGATACGACGAATAAAGTTGGTCAGTTCCGTTTCATTGGTTGCCATCTATCTCACCCTCTTTATCGAAATCCCTACTGATGGTGGTTGCCAGCCACTAATTAGCACCTATTTGCCTAGTTATAACACATGTCTAGAAGCGTGGCAACTGCGGGCAAAGGTCTTGTTCTATTATATACCAAGGGCAGGAGGCCTAGCCAATTAGGTTTTTGCTGCTGGCAAAAAAGGTGCTGGCNNGATGCCATGTCGAAGACCATTGGACAGGAGTTCATCGAGAAGACTAAGTATCAACATTTAGATGTATCGGACCAGGAGAAGGAGCTGCCCCAGCCGCCCTTAGCCTGGAGTGCAGAGAGAGAAGAGCTAGTTGATTTACCTAGCCCGGATACGATAGAAGTCCCTCCCCTAGATATAACAGCCGCCTTTAGTCAGCGCAAGACTTGGCGCAAATATACGGAAAACCCCATTTCCCTATCGGAGCTGGCCTACCTGCTATGGCAGACCCAGGGGGTTAGAAAAGTAACGAACCGACCCACAACGATGCGCACCGTCCCTTCCGCCGGTGCCCGCCATCCTTTTGAGACCTTTCTCCTGATTAACCGGGTGCAGGATTTGCGTCCCGGCCTTTACCGTTACTTAGCATTGGAACACAAATTGGCCGTGGTAAATCTGGACGCGGATATTAGCCAGCGCATTGAGGAAAATTGTGGAGGGCAACCTTATGTAGGCAAGAGTGCGGTCACGTTCATTTGGGTGGCCGACATCTATCGTTCTGTTTGGCGTTACCAGGAGCGGGCCTACCGCTATGCTTTTCTAGATGCGGGTCATGTTTGCCAGAATCTCTATCTGGCCGTCGCTCCCATTGGGTGTGGTTGTTGTGCTATTGGGGCCTTTGATGATGATCAGATTAACNNGTCGGCAAAATAGGAGCGACACCTACGCAGTGAGGAGCTGAGACAGCATGAAAAAGACCATCGCATTGCTACTGCTGACCGCCCTAGTCCTTCCCCTAGTGGGCTGTCAGCAAGTTCCACAACCGGTAATCCAAGTCCATGATGCCCAGTTCAAGTATCGGGGGTCACTAGTTTGGCTCTATGAAGGGGCCGACGGCCAAATCCATATGTTGCGGGGCAACTATCGTCCTCTAACCGCCTACACGGTGGCCGAGAGTCGGTTTAACCTGTTCAGTAAAGGCACCTACCTGGCGGGCAAGGGTGAGTGGGAGGAGATAACTGCCGTTAAGCAAAACCAACTCATCTATGTGCGCGAAGCCGAACTGGAGGAAAGCCAACAGAAAGAAGTGCTTAAACAGCCCGATTATGTGTTAGCGGTGAATTTAGAGCGGCTGCGCAATAGAATACCGCAGATTAAGAACGCAGCCGAGCTGGAGCTCTTAAGAACCGCCTTCGAGGCCAGCATGCAAACCGATAACAACCCCATTGCCACAATTACCATGCAGGATGGCAGTCGCATTCAGTTGGAGCTTTATCCCGACATAGCGCCCAACACGGTCAATAACTTTATTTCCTTGGCTCAACAGGGCTTTTACGATGGTCTTACTTTCCATCGCGTGGTGCCCGATTTCATGATTCAGGGTGGCGATCCGCAGGGTAATGGTACGGGGGGACCCGGTTATGCCATTAAGGGTGAATTCTCCGCCAACGGTTTTAGCAACAACCTAAAGCATACTAAGGGCGTGATTTCCATGGCCCGTACTCCCGACCCCAATTCGGCCGGTTCCCAGTTCTTCATCATGGTGGGCGATGCACCTTCCCTAGATGGGCAGTATGCGGCCTTCGGTAAGGTCATTTCCGGTCAGGAGGTAGCCGACCGGATTTCGTTAGTGCCCAATGATGGTAGTGATATGAGCTTGGCGCTGGAGCCCCCGCAGATTCTGAGTATCATAGTTGAAACGTTCGATGTCACCTACCCGCCGCCGCAAACGGTGGCCCGTTAACAATAAAGAAAGGAAGAAGAAAGCTATGACAGATCCGAAGCATAACCCCCTGGTTACCATCAATATGGTTGATGGAGGGCAGATTGAGATTGAATTGTATCCCCATATCGCCCCCAATACGGTAAACAACTTTATCTCCTTGGTGCAAAAGGGCTTCTACGATGGCCTCATCTTCCATCGGGTGATTCCTGGCTTTATGATTCAGGGCGGTGACCCCCAGGGTACCGGCACTGGCGGCCCCGGGTATGCCATAAAAGGCGAGTTCACTGCCAACGGTTTCGCCAACGACCTGAAGCACACACGGGGGGTTATTTCCATGGCACGGGCGGCCAACCCCGATTCCGCCGGCTCCCAGTTCTTTATCATGGTGGCCGATGCTCCCCACCTAGATGGGCAGTATGCCGCCTTTGGTAAGGTGGTTAGCGGCTTGGAAGTGGCTGATGCTATTGTTAACGCGCCGCGGGATTGGTCGGATCGACCCCACGAAGAGCAAAAGATGGCTACTGTCACTGTTGATACCTTCGGTGTGGAATATCCCGAGCCAGAAACCCTTAGCCGTTAGGCGGTCCTTAGCCTCAGAGATGAGGTAGTATAGGCGCGAAGTGCGCCTGAGATCAGGCTGTGTGTCATACGTATAGTGCATAAGCGAGGGACCCCAGGGAGCAACAATATGTCTAGTTGCTTCCTAGGTCCTGGCCCACTTGGTATGACCATGGCCTTTGTAATTTTTCTCAAAAAGCCCTTGACCTTAATAATAATCATTACTATAATGGATTCAAGAAACCGAAGGAGGGTGTTTATAATGACCGAATTGAGGCAGGTCTACAAGTGCAACATCTGTGGTAACATCGTTGAGGTGGTTCATACCGGAGCAGGTACGTTAGTCTGTTGTGGGCAGCCCATGGAACTGATGGCTCCACAAACCGCCGATAGTGCCTATGAGAAGCACGTGCCTGTGATCGAAGCTGCCCCGGAAGGCACCCGGGTTAGAGTTGGCAGCGTTGACCACCCGATGATTGATGAGCACTGGATCGAGTGGATTGAAGTTGTAGCTGACGGCAAGGTCTATCGGGAGTACCTGAAGCCCGGCCAGCCGCCTGTCGCAGTTTTCTGTGCACCCTTTGAGAAAGTAACGGAGGCTCGCGAGTACTGCAACCTCCATGGTCTCTGGATCGCTAAGAAAGAATAGACATAAGAAAACAGGGTTATCCGCGAGGATAGCCCTGTTTTGCTTCCTAGCGTTATTCTTGGGGCTGGTACAGGTGGGCCTGGCCGAATAAAGCCGGTCCCCCGCCGGTGTGAATGACACAGACCGCCTCCTGTGGGGAAATGACACCGCGAGCCACCAGGTCGCGTAAGCCCCAGACGGTCTTGCTGGTATACACGTTCTCCAGCAGAATACCTTCCGTTTGAGCTAAGTCGCACACCGTTTGGATGGCCTCAGGAGTGGGCAGAGCATAGCCGGGCCCCAAGTAGTCCATATGTACCGTGGCCACCTCCGCCAGGGTGGCATTAGGCCGCATCCCTAACAGGGCACCGATAGCAGCAAAGTTTCTCTCCAGGATGGCCCAGAGAACCTCCTTAGGGTACTCAACGCTGATCACATGCACATGGAAGGGGTGTCCTAAGAGGGCGGTGCCAAAGAGGAAGCCGGCGGCCGTGCCGCCCATGGCGCCAACGATAACCACCTGCCGCAGATCAATGTTCTGCGCCAAGGCCTGTTGGTGTAACTCAATGGCGGCATTAACATAGCCCAAACAACCAAGGGCCACATCGCCGATCAGATAAGGGTTGCGCCCCTCTGCTTTTAGACGCTCCACAAGAGTCTCCGCCTTTTGCTGCCTCGTGTCTTCATCGGTTTCGCCCAGGTAAAGCGACTTGGCACCAAAGAGGTGGCTAAGCAGAATATTGCCTTGTAGAAATTTGGGCCGTTCCGTATTATGTACCAGAATACAGTCTAGCCCTAGTTTGGCGGCGGCAGCCGCTGTCAAGCGGCACTGGTTAGATTCGGGGCGCCCACAGGCTACCACTACGTCGGCCCCTTGTGCCAACGCAGCTCCTAACCAAAATTCCAAGTGGCGTAGTTTATTGCCTCCCATCCCCAACGCCATAAAGTCATCCCGCTTGATATACACGTGTGGATGACTCATCAGTGCGCCATAGCGAGGTAGATGCTGTAAGGGGGTGGGCCAAGTAGCTAGCTGTACGCGGGGAAAGCGGGAAAAGAGCATGGTTTCAGTCCTTTCTCAGTTATCTCTACCTATTGTTTTGGCCATGGTCTGAGCCTTTACCTGCTATAAAATGTTGAAAATGCCTTTGGGGCCAAAAGGATACGGCCACCCCAGCGGCGAATGTTGATACCAACATACTAGGAAAGGACTGAAACTACTTGTCGATTTCTATATCAACTGAAAGGCGATGGCCCTTATTTGAATTTGCCTACTGCAAAGATTTTGAGGGCATGCTGGATGAGTTAAGCAAGCCTCCGTTGGCCGCCGAAGAGGTTTGGCAATTCCAGAATCCAACGCCGGAACAACTGCAATATAAGCACCCCATACTATATAATTACATCCACCACACCTTCAAACGCCTGAAAGAGGAATATGATAGTTCCGATGATCCTAAATTTAAACAAAGCAAGATAGCAATTGTTGGCGATAAGGCATGTTTTAACACGGGGCTTTATACGGATAATTATGAGCAGATCTTTGGCTACTTCACCCGCAACCGGAGGGAAGGAGCCCAGCTCTGGTACATGATGGGCTTTGTTCGGGAGAGCGATTTAGAACTGAACGATTTTGTGCCGCTACCCACCCGCGCCGAATACTTCACCGATATTTCTGACCTGATTTTTGACTACCGTCTGGAGATACGGGTTAATGTGGAACACATTTTGAACAACCCTAATAATGTGGCCCGCCTGCCCAAGTTTTTTCAGAATGTAGGGCAACGGGAGTTAATAATGAATGTGTTTAATGGTGCTGTCAACTTAGCTAAGAAAAAGGTGGCCGCCAACTATCGCTTGGCAGTGCCCCAATATTATGAAGGGCGCGTGCAGCTGCTATTGCCTCTCTGCTTAGAAAGTAGCGTGCCCGACGCCGCCCTCGTCATTTATAAGGAAGATTCGATTTATCAGGGGCGGACTCTACTAACGATTGATATGGCTTATAATAATGCCCGTCTGATTGCCAAACCGGAGAGTGATTGGCTCAAGCCGTAACTAATCCCTCCGGCTGGTATCGTAACGGCAAATAGGGGGGATTCCATGTCAAGAAAAATAAACAGTATTTTTCTGGGGACGCTTTTGATTGTCTTTGGCTGCCTTGGTTTAGCTGCCAATTTGGGGTACATACAGTTAGGATTAGAAAGCCTGGCCTTTGTGCTTTTGGCCCTCGGTGGCTACTTTCTAGTCCATTACCTGAACGGCAATCGGGGTCTGTTGTTCCCCGCCCTCTTGTTTATTTTTTTAAGCGTGCCATTCTGGTTTACGCTCAAAGGTTTTGACCATCTTGTTTGGGTGCAGGCTGGTTGGGTACTAGCACCGGGATTGGCTTTTCTGGGCGCCAGTCTTCAGGGCGGCCCCTATAGCCCACTGGCTATCCCTGGCGGCATTATTACGGCTGTCGGCCTCTTTATTATCCTGGAAGATCTATACGGTATTTCCTTTGAAACTGTAATAGCCACGGGATTGATAGTCGCCGGTGTAGTTCTTCTCTGGCGTTCCCAACGCTCCTAAGAACAGAAAACTGCGACCCAGGCCAGAAGTTGCCGGGTCGCAGTTTTGCTTTGTTTACCTGTTGCGTCTTACTTCACGGTTGTCACGGAAGAGAAGGGTTAATGACCAGAGTCCGGCCAGCCCAACCAGGGTATAGACGATACGACTTAGGGCGGCATTAGGCCCGCCGAAAAGGGTTGCAACTAAGTCTAGGCCGAAGAGGCCAATTAAGCCCCAGTTGAGTGCCCCAATGATTACCAACACTAATGCTACTGTATCCATAGATCCATCTCCTTTGTTACTTAATGTTTCCCGAGGAGATGGATTTAATGCTTCCAGTTAACAAAGGGAAGGAATTTTACTGCTTGGGTGGGCGGGGGCCGTAAAACTGGTAATATTGACAGAGCAAGTCACCGCTATATAGCTTGCGCCTGCGGTCAGCCACCCGCCCGAAGACCCGTTCAAACTCGGGGAAGGCGGTTAGGATATAGAATGACCAAGTGTTTAACGGCTCAATTGTGGCCGCTAACTCTTTATAGAGCTGGACAACGCCTTTTCGGTCGCTCAAACGCTCCCCATAGGGCGGATTGGTGATCATCACCCCGTAGCGCTTGCTAGAGCGGACCTCGCTAACAGGCATCTGCTGCAGATGGATATCGTCAAATACGCCAGCCCGCTTAGCGTTTTGGCGAGCCGCCTTTAGTATTTCCCCATCCACATCGGTGCCCATAATTTCTAGTGGCCGTTCCCAATCGATGGCCGCTTCTGCCTCTTGCCGAGCCCGCTGCCATATTTTTCGGGGCAATCGAGGCCACTGCTCCGCCGCAAAATTACGCCTCAAGCCGGGGGCTATGTTGCGACCAATCAGTGCCGCTTCAATGGGTAAAGTGCCTGAGCCGCAGAAGGGATCGAGGAAAGGACGGTCAGAGTGCCAGAAACTAAGGCTAATGAGACCGGCGGCCATTGTTTCCCGCAGGGGGGCTTGGCTGACTAATTGGCGGTAACCCCGTTTATGCAGGGCCTCACCGCTCGTATCGATGGTCAGTGTCACCACGTCCTTAAGTAGTGCCACCTCTATAGGAAAGAGGGGGCCATCCTCCGCAAACCATTGTCGGCGATACTTTTGCTTGAGGCGCTCCACGATAGCCTTTTTTACTATGGCCTGGCAATCGGAAACGCTAAACAGCTGAGACTTTACCGATTTTCCTTGCACAGGAAAACAGGCATTGGCCGGAAGCCATGCCTCCCAGGGTAGGTTTTTGGTTTGTTCAAACAGGGCATCAAAGCTGGTGGCCTGAAAGCGCCCCATTACTAGTTTGACGCGATCGGCCACCCGCAACCAGAGATTAGTCCGAGCGATGGCTTCCTCATCGGCTCGAAAGCTAACCTGATTGTTT
>MTKW01001289.1_pt1 | contig 16387 bp, 11 predicted proteins | sample 1042761 | NCBI WGS metagenome assembly MTKW01 (sample SAMN06205366, study PRJNA360243) | anaerobic digester metagenome | biome: Wastewater treatment plant; feature: Anaerobic digester sludge; material: sludge; isolation source: anaerobic digester fed with sludge from wastewater treatment plant ... | reverse complement strand
GAACACCCAGAAAGCCAGGACTATGTTTGACACCATGAGAGAGTACAGGTTGATGCGTTCGGCCAAGCCTGCATAACCGGGAAGCAGGTTGGCGGCCAGCACCGTCAGAAACCCGGAGGCAATAAAGACGATCGCGAACAGAAACAGGAACTTGGTCATTGCCGGGAATCTCTTGGTTTTTGCCAGACCTGCGGCAAGGAGCAGAGCTAGGACTATGTAGCTGAGGACAATCACTCCGGTAATGGCATAGTGCATGTTGTTCTGAAAGCTGCTGGACCAGTCTGTATCGCTTAAAGGAAACAGCTTATAGCCAACTGTGGACAGCATTTCTGCAACTGCCTTCAGCACTATTCCTGCGTAAAAAACGCGGTTGATCCTCTCAACTTTCCGAAAGTAGAGCAAGAGTACAAAGCAAAAAAGCAGGTTAAAGAAGTCGTACCCGTAGAGGATCCTGCTGGCCAGCGATCGGCTCACAGCTGAAGCCGCCGTCAGGTCACTGATGGGCTGGGCTAGTGGATTGTACTCCGGCCACACCAGCCTGCCCGCGATAACGTGGGCAAGGTAAAAAAGAGATGCCGCTGCTCCCGACAGGGCCAGCACATTCAGTCTGCCCCGCTTTTTGCTCCGTTTGTTCATGTTATATCTGACTCCCCTTCTGGTTTTGCTGCAGCATTGTTCTGCGCTTTTCTGCTGCTGAAACTGCCTTAAGCGTACCGAGGGATCGCTGATTTGTCAACGATTCCCAGCCCGAAAGGTGAAACAATCCTAGGTGTTTCCCAGGGAAGGAGGGCCCCGGCCCTCGCGCCGGGGCTTTCCCGCCTACAGATCGTCCCAGCCGATCAGGAACTCATATGCCTTGCAGGAGCATTCGACAACCGGGATTGTACCCAGCATGGTGGGGATAAAAATAAAGCGCACCCTCTCCCCCAGCGCTGGCGAACTGCCGGTTGCCTCCATAAACTTCTTTGCAGGGCAATCATGTTCTTCAAGCCACTTTTCAGCTTTTTGTACCTGTCTATCAGTAAGTTCGAACGTTAAAGCCATGGGAAAACCTCCTATCTTCTGCCAGTAAGTTCTTGAGCCGCTTTCAGATGAACCCGGGAAAGCCACTTGTCGCCAAGCTGCTGGAAGCATTTGCCCAGGAGCTCATGGGCAAGGGCACAGTCCGGCTTCAGAGCCAGGGCCTCCTGCAGCACCCTTTTTGCTTGGTCCAGACGTCCCAGTTCTAAATAGGCAAATCCTAAACTGCTTAGGGCATCCAGACGAAAGCTCTGCCAGTCCTCTGCCTCAAGTTTTGTCAGTGCCTCCTCCAGATACCGAACAGCCATTTCATACTGCTCCCGCTCCAGGCAGAGCTCTGCCTTGGCCAACAGGTTAAGCCCCCGGGAGGGATTGGCCAGCATCGCTTCGTTAATCGCTTTTTGAGCCAGGTCGTGCCGACCTGTAAATCCAGCCAGCGAAGCCAGGTTGTAGTTGAGGAACTCACAGTCGGGCGTACGCTGCAAACCTTCCCTGTAGGCAGCGATTGCTTCTTGGAAAAAGCCTCGATCAGTCAGAAAAACTCCCAAGTTGAGGAAGGCATCGCTCTTGTCCGGCTGCAGTTCAGCCTGGATGCGCAGGCACTTTTCCGCCTGTTTAAGCTGGCCGTAGTAGTTGAAGGCAAAGGCCAGCTGCTCCCAGAGATACACCCGGTCCCCGGCGAAAAGCTCCGGTGATTCGCTTTTGACAATAGCCATTTCAGAGTACATTTTGTGCAGCACCTTCAGCTGAATGGGACGATTCTGGGAAAACATCTTTTCCACCCACTCCAACCTGCGGCGTGCAGGCTGAGCTTTCTTCTGCTGAACGTTTGCCTCGTCTTGCCCAGGAGACTCCAAAGCTTCGGTGGACTTTTCCCGCCGTTCCGTTCCGTCAGGAAACAAGTGATACAGTTTGCACATTTCCATCTCTCCTTTCTAATAAGAGATATACCCGCACAATTCTGCCGAAGTTACGCCTGCCCAACGAAACCCCAGTTAAAATCGGACAAAGAAAAAAATCAGCTCAAAGCTGACACCTCTCAAGCAATCAACCACCTGGAATTTCATGGCAAATCCCAAAGGGTTTTCAGATTATTTGTATAAACAAGCAAACAAGGAGGTTGGGAAAATGAGAAGGGCTTACAAAGTGCTGATGGCGGTTTTGCTGCTCTTGTGCCTGGCGGGCACTGTACAGGCCGGCATTTTGGCAGAAGTTGAAGACATTTTTGTCCGCTCTGAAATTGGTGGGTACGTTTATGCAGGCTTTGAGCAGACGGAGAGACCCCGTGTCAGAAGCGCGGAACTCAACGGAACGGAAGTGCACATCCAGTTCAACACCAACTTGGTGGGCCATGGGCAGAAAGCCTATTCGCTGCCTGTTGAAGCAGCCGCACGCCAAGTGACAAAACAGGCGATGGCCTATGTGATCAAAGAGTTGTTTGAACTCTCTCCCGACATCGACAAAGTATTGGTGGAAGTATGGGCTCCGGTTTACATCGACAAATACGGCAACGTAGAAGAACATCCCGTGGGCAGCCTGTCCATGGCACGGAGCACATACCGCAAAGTCAACTGGGAAATGGCAAGCATTGATATCATTGCCGGCCTTTTTACTGAAACATGGACGAGTGTTGCCGCACAGCGCGATCCAGGCGAAACTGCCAGGCAAATGCTGCGCCTGGCCTGGTCCGGCGAGATCGAGGAAGCACTTCAGTACTGGCATCCTGCAGTGGACAGAAACCTGGCAAGAGTCTTCCTGGAGGCTATGGCTGAGGCCGCCGCAGAACAAGGCGCCTATGTAATGCTTGCCATAATTGATCTGGTCAGCTTTGATGTGCAGCCCATCGGCTATGACCGGTTCATTGTCACTCCGACATTCAGTGGAGAACCCTTTGACGATGCTACCCGCCTGATGGTGCAGCGCTATGAAGGGAAGTGCGTAATGCTGCTTCCAGGGCAGGCATTTGATGCAGAGGGAATCGTGTCAGAGGAAGGGATCGTTTTCTGGCGCGCCGCCGACCGCCCAGACCCGAACATTGACTACCGCACAGGAACCCTTGCTATGCTCAATAAGGACTATGAAACGCTGCGGGCATACACCAGCCAGGTTGTCCCCGATGTCTTTGTGGCGGAATCAGTCGCTGAGGTGCCTGACGAAGAAGAAGAACCGCTGATGCCGCTGATCAAAGCCTATGCAGCCACTCTGAAGCAAGAGGTGACCTACATCGATCCGTTCACAGCTGTACTTGGCGAGAAAGACAAAAGGACAGCGATGCGCTGGGAAGACGGAATGTGGAAGATGCTCCCTCCCTTGGGACTGGAAGTAGTCTACGAGGACTACGAGGAGGGCTTGTGAGAATGAGCCCCGCTGCCCCTAGGCCAACAGGGCACACTTCGCCCGACGTACATGACGTCAGCAGCAGCGATCAACTGTCTTTCAACTTGTCAGTCGTCTTGCCCGAGAGCCAATGTCCAGATTCTCTTCAGTGGGATTTCTGCCCGAATGTCTTCATCGAGCTTATCATAGCAGGACACCAACTCATCGATAATGGCAGTTTGGTCCCATAACCGGACGCGGAAAAATTGGGATGGAATCTCTCGGTGGACAGTGTTCTTAAATCCACTCCAAGAAACTAGCAGACCCTGGTCAGCGTTGGCGTTCTGCATAGCCCCTAACAGCTGATCGAGTGTGGGTCTGTCCACAGGTGCATCCGCGGTCTTAACCTGTACGCATATTCTCGGTCTGCCAAAGCCAAAGGGTTCCGGCGCTGCTAGAATATCGATGCCTTTATCGGGTCCTTCTGGACTAATGTATGTTGTATAACCCTTTGCCTTCAGAATGGCCTCCACAAGCCTTGCCATACCATGCCCCTTAAACTTTCTGCCCAGGTAATGCACAATCATATCACGTGCAACCAGCTCTAAATCGACTGATTCTTCCTCGCCTTGCTCAAAGACGCTCTGCAAGGAATTCACATCCAAGGCGACACTCCTCCAGTTATTCTGTGCCATCGCCCTAATTCGCTCTTCCGCATTGTTCCGGCTGATTCGGCAGACAGTCAGAAACGCTCCTAGAGAGTACAAGATGTCTTGATCAAAACTGGAACGGGGAATGTCCTTTGCAAACCAATTCACCTTGCGATGGTGAAAATAGGGACTGTCCTGGGTCGGGTCATAGGTGTAGCCGCCCACAATCTCTCCTATGTGGAGAATGGACTTAATCTTGCTCGGCATAATCACCCAATCGCCTATCTGCATCTCCTTAGCAAAGGCCCAAATCTGACTCGCCCAGTTCCGATTCCTTGCAGGCTTCCCATTAGGGTACACGCGTTCAAGACAAGCTAACAAATCTTCTCGTGTGGACAGCGCTTGCAGATTCTCGTTCAGGTCGTCCCATGTGAGATATACCTTTCCTTCATCCAGGAACTTCCTTTCGTACTCACCCGAGCTTCCAGCCCTTGTCAGCCATATAGCCATATTGTTACCTCCCAAGGAAGTTGAGGGTGGCTATGATAGTTCAATCACCCCAACTGAACACTTCTTCAATTCCAGGCATCCAGCCGCAGGGGTCTAGTGCCGTACAAAAAACATAGTTGCTTTGTCCTTAGGCAACCTACCTCATCACCACATTCAGCAGAGTCTTGTAGTCATCTATGACATCGTACTTTACTGAATCACTGCTAATCGCTTTGAAGTGCTGCCTTGCGCAGTGAATCTTGAGGTCTTCCGCTTTTCGCAGCTCCAGGCTCTCGAGTTTGCCCTTGGTTTCCGCCACGAAATAGATGTGCTTCACTTTGTCTTCACGAAATGCAATTGCCCAGTCCGGACTGTATTTACCCACCGGTGTGTTGATATAAAACCCTTTGGGCAACTTAACATAGAGAGATACCTCGTCCCAGGTTTCCAAGCTTTCGGCCAGTTCTTTCTCCTTGTCGGAGTCATAAAGCAGGTGATCGTAGAGATGCCGCTCCGTTCTTATAGCGTTGACGCCAAGCTTCCCCCTGAGGTGAGGATCGGTGAAGATATTAACCGAATATTTTTCATCCAGCTTGTTATAGGTGATGTGCTCTATGATCACCGTCGCCTTCTGTTCGTTGATCAGGTTGCTGGCCTTTATAATGAACTCCTCCGGGTTTAATTGAAACTGGCTGAATGTCGTTTTATCTATTCCCCGCAGGATGGCGCAGACGTCTTTTCGCGTCAGCCCTGTCGCCTCACAGATCTTGCCAACCAGATCGTACGTTACGCCCGTGTTGATCGCAGACTGGACCTTCTCTGGCGAGATTTTTCTCTTCGTGAAAGCGTCTCCCTGCTCCAAGGCCTGCTTCGACTCAATCCTATCCATCTCGCCCTGTTCAACCGTGATGAATATCTGACTCACTTTCAGATCTCGATCCAGGGCGTAAATGGACTTACGGATCAACTCTTCACTGTCGAAATCCACCACGTACGCTGACTTCGCATTGATTCTCTTCCAGAGTTCCTGAAACTCTTTGCGGTGAAGTTTGTTTTCATCGATCTTTACTTCTACATTCCCAGCCCGTGCATCTTCCGGCTTCATTAGGTCAGGATGATAAATGGTGCTGAGGATTCCTACTATGTCAGCCTGGTAGTCCTGGACTTCTTCAATCAAGACCAGGGAGCCTGATTTGACATCCTCGTAGTATTTTTCAGTAAGCCTCTTGTTGGGATCCAAGTATCCATTCACAGTCAGGCTGAATGTAATCTTGTCTGCCAAATCCTCATCGATAGTCTGCTCATTCTTCCCACTTGCATCCCGGATCACCTTATCTAAGAACAAGGNNGTCATAGCTTTCATTGGCGATAACTGTCAGGACATTAACGGTGTGTACATCTCCACCCAAGACATTGCTGTCCATTCGCTCACCGACGCTGTTAACACAGAGTCTTAGACCCCTCCCCACTTCTTGGCGCTTACGCACATCCGATCCGCTCTGCTTTAGGGTGCAGATTTGGAAAACATTGGGGTTGTCCCAGCCTTCTCTGAGGGCCGAATGTGAGAAAATGAAGCGAACCGGTTCGTCCAGACTCAAGAGTCTCTCCTTATCCTTCATGATTAAATCATAAGCGTCCACATCATCGGACGTTTTTTCGCGGCGATTATGAATAGCACTGTCCTTAAAGCGCCTGCTGCGTTTGTCTATCGAGAAGTATCCAGCATGAGTCTTGCTCGCCTCAATGCCGTCAAGATATTTCATGTAGGCGTCATCGCCGAAATCCCTCTGCCACCGGCTTAGTACCCTCTCATATTCTTCCTCAAATACTTGGGCATACTCACCGTTAAGCTCATTGCCGTCCTCATCGTATTGGCGGTACTTGGCAACTTCGTCGATGAAGAACAGCGAGAGAACCTTGATTCCTTTGTAAAAAAGCTGCCTCTCGCGCTCCAGATGTGACTTTATTGTCTCGCGAATCTGAATGCGCCTGACATGCTCTTCATTTACAGCACCAACTACATCGCCGGCAGTTATCGTCACTCCATTGGTGAACTCTACGGTATTGCTCAAGCCGCTGATCCTTGCTACAGTGTAGCCTTTGTACTGATTAAGGCCGCCTGAGTACTCGTAGAGATTGTATCCTTCCCGCACGACACGTGTTACTTTACGTACTCCCTTCGCTCCCCTAACTTCATACTCAAGTGTAGCAGTTGGGGGCCTGTCCCCGGACAAGTTGATCTTCTCCAGGTACAAGTAACCTTCGGTGGCTGTTGAACCTGTGACTGAAATTCCTTTAACCGCTATTTTCTTAACCAGACGCTTATTGTATGCTTCTAAAGCATCCAGGCGGTAGACCATGTTGTAAATGGAGTCTTTTTTATGGGTTGCCGAATACCTTAGCGTCATCAGTGGATTGAACTCTTTAAGCCTCTCTTTTGTGGCCTTGCCCTCCACTGACTGTGGTTCATCAATTATCAGAATTGGGTTCGTTGCCGCGATAACATCGATCGGCCGCCGTGACCTGAAGGCGTCGAGCTTCATGTAAATCCGCCTGGCATCCTTCCCCCGTGCGTTAAAAGCTTGGGAGTTGATGATCATAACGTTAATGCCGCTGTCGGTAGCAAACTGGTCTATAGCAGTTAGGTTACTGGAATCGTAGATGAAATACCGGATTTTCTTCTCGTAGTCCTCAGCGAAGTGGTCCTGCGTTATCTGGAAGGACTTAAACACGCCTTCGCGAATTGCCACTGAGGGAACTACAACGATGAACTTACTCCAGCCATAGAGTTTGTTCAGTTCGTACATCGTCTTAATGTAAGTGTAGGTCTTCCCTACACCGGTTTCCATCTCAACGGTGAGATTATACAGCCCCTCCAGTCTAGGCGATGGAGGAATCTGATTTGCACGCTGAACCCTCTGAAGATTCTCCAGCACCTGATCCGGCGACAGCACAACCTTAGCGTTATTGTAGCCTGTGCTCAGCACTTCAAGCCTACGCGCCATTTCCTCAGGCGATGCATCGAAATCAATATCTGTTTGCTCTGGCCGGGTGATAATCCCGGGGTCGACAATATAGGTGGGTTCTATCTTTGGCTGTCCGGCGAAAACGTCACAGACTGCCCTCGCTGCATCAGCCTGGAATTTTTGATGCTTGAACCTTAACTTCATCGACGAACACCCCCTATATCACTCTAACCGATGTATTGGGAGACAAGAGCTTAAATATCTCTTCAACATTGATCTTTTCTGGGCTGCTGGAAAAACTGCTGTCTCTGAAGACAACGCGCAAAGGCTGCCTCCTGGCAATCTCCCTCACAACCTTTTCCGGCACATTTTCAGCAAAGCAGGCGATTAAGGCTCCATGGTCAACGGTATGGACCTTAACTCCTTCAATTGTCTCCATCTCATGCCTAAGCGACAGCTTTAGTCCCCAATCGACCATGACACCGTAAAGCAAATCCAGATCTGTTCGATCTTCTTTAATGTTAGATTCTAGATCCCACAGCTGTTCTTGGGTTATCGCATTTGCCGGATAGTAGACTTCCTTCATGTTTGTGCTGTCCACTTTGAAGACCCTAAACCCAATGTCCGGCACCTGCTTGGGTTCTTCTCCTTCGTCCAACTTTGCATTGGCTTCCTCGATCTCAGCTTTTATCTTCTCCCCAGCGCGACGGATGCGCTCCTTACCGATATCAGATATCGTCTTGTAACCAGCCTTAAATGCATCGCTCTTCTCCTCGGTCGCTTCGGGCAATTGCACCATAATGAACTTCCGGTTACCGCCGTCTTCCGCGTTCAGATTCATAGTTGCGTGAGCAGTCGTTGCTGAACCAGAAAAAAAATCGAGTACAATGTCGTTCTTGTTGGTCCCTAGTCGCAAAACCCTCGTGACATAACGAAGTGGTTTGGGATTATTGAACACTGCATCACCGAAAATTGCTCGTAATTCCCTCGTCGACTCCTGATTATGCCCCACTTCCTTGAACGTCCATAGTGTCATAGGCGTCACCCCATCTTGAACCTCAGACAGGAATAACTTGGGAACTGGCGAATTACTGCCATCTAAACCGAACCATATTCTGTTGTCGGCACGAATTTCTTCAAATCTCTCTTTTGTAAACCTCCAGCAATAGCCCTTTGGCGGCCAAAAACTCTTGCCCGTCGGACCAACAATTTCGTATATTTGCTTCTCCACAGCTGGCCCTACCGTAAGGTTACCAGTTTTCCAAGGTCCACGTGGATCGTTGTCAGGATTCTTATAGTCTTTGTTCTGTTTATCGGTACGCGGTAACAAGTTGAGTTTGAAACTGGTCTTACGCTTAGCGTAGACTAACAAGTATTCGTGACTCTCTGAAAAAAACTTCTTAAGACTGATAGGAGCATATGTTCGTTGCCAAACAACGCAAGCCAGGAAATTCTGTTCGCCAAACACTTCGTTGCAAATCTTCTTCATGTTGTCAACTTCATAGTCGTCAATGCTGATAAATATCGCTCCGTCGTCTGAGAGTAAATTTCTAGCCAGTCTCAGCCGGGGATAAATCATACTGCACCAATCACTGTGAAACCTAGGATTTGTATCAGTATTTTTTCGGAAATTGATGTTGCCCTCTTCGTCTCGGTATTGCATTTCCTCGTCGATTTCTTCTTGATCCATACTGTAATCGTCAGAATAGACAAATGAATCATTGCCAGTATTATACGGCGGATCAATGTAGATCATCTTTACTGAGTTGAGATAGCTTTCTTGGAGGAGTTTTAGCGCGTCAAGGTTATCTCCTTCGATGTAGATGTTTTCGGTCGCTTCCCAGTTCTTACTCTCCTCAATACAGGGGCGCAATGTCTTGAGGATGGGCTTGTTGGCCTCGACCATGGCTGCGCGTTTCCCAACCCAAGTGAACTCATAGCATTCCTCTCCGTCGACCACATCGTCGGAAAGCTCCTGCTTCAGCAGCTCGAAGTTAATACCCAATTTGAGCTTCCCGTTTTCGTCTTTCATCTCGGTAACCACGTTAGGGAAGAGTTCTGCAAGTTTTCTAATGTTCTCTTGGGTCATGTCTTTGGTTTCCATCCTAAGTTTTTTCATCTTACGCCCTCCGTTCTTCCAACCTACTGAGCTCCTTTTTCAGCTTACGCAGCTCTCCGTGGAGCTCTACCTGTATGTTATACTGCCTTTCTCTTAGCATGCGCTTTTCCAGTCTTGCCATGGCCTTTTTCAGGCGCTCTACTTCCTGGGAACGATCAAGGGCAGTCTTAAGCTCCTCGCCCTCATCTTTGGCAACTTGATCCCCAGCGATCTGCAGGAGAATACTTTCGTACACTTGATCTAAGTTAAGACCCTCAAGTGTTAAGTTCAGTTCATCTATGGGCTTCCAGTCCGATTTGTAATACCGATCAACTTTGAACTTGGCTTCACGATTCCTCGCGGCTTCCTTATAGGCGATCCACAGCTGCCCATAACCTTGGTAACATACCAGAAAAACCAGATGATACGGGATCTCCCTGTCGATTAATGTGGCCACATGCTCATCTAGAACGTTTGACTTAAGCTGGATTTTTAGAATCTGAATCTCTGAAACAGTTGGGCCGACATCAACATTGATCGTATCCGGAGCCAGCTTGTGGGTCCAATGGATCGAGTCAATCTGATCGGTAAAAAGCTTAACGATCTTACTCGATACAGGCAGATTCTGATAAAACTTCTGTTTAGGGATCCTCCTGTTGAATACAGTGTTGTCCGGAAGATTAAGCATCACATCACCACCACAAAGCAGATCAGTTCAAAGTCGTCCAGCCCCCTGATCTGTGTTCTCAGTGCCGTGGTCCCCCCCGGCTTGAACAGGCTGTCAAGCTCACTTTCCTCATTTAGACTTACAATGGATCTTACCGCCCCCTGCAGCAGATCGGAGTAGGTGGTCATTTTCCGTCCGTCATATGTTTTCTCATTAAACCTGCGGCAGACATCAGCAATCGGTTCTGTCCGTCCCTGACACAAGTGGCGCAGGATATCCAGGGTTTTCTTCGGTTCCAGATGGTTGCTGACCACAGAGCCGTCATCGGCGATGTATACTAGATAAAATGGATGAATTCGATTTTGATTGTTGATGTTAACCTCGTTGTTTATGTTCTTCAGGATGTATATGACGCCCGGCGGCAGGTCTTCACCGCTTGACGGCACAACAGCGTGGAGCCCCAGGGGCGCTCTCTCCAGATTTGGATTGTCTTTTACATAACTGACCAGATCCATACGGAACTCATTCAACCCTAAGTCCATAATGGACACCCCGCCTACCATGTCCTCCAGGTCCACTACCTCGGTCTGCAGCCGCTTCAACTGCTCTTTGCGATACTGTAAGTCACCCTTTTCGTCAGCAATGGGATTGTCATCACCGGTGGAGGTCATGATCGAAATCTTCATTCTTGCCTCTACCCTGGCCTTAAGGTTGATATAGTCATCAAGATCCATATCAGGCCAGAAGTTGACAAGCTGGATAACTTCATTCTGGCTGCCTATCCGGTCGATTCGGCCGAAGCGTTGGATAATGCGCACCGGATTCCAGTGAATGTCGTAGTTGATCAGCATGTCGCAGTCCTGCAGGTTTTGGCCCTCAGAGATACAGTCAGTAGCAAAGAGAATATCGATTTCCTCATTTACTTCAGGCATGACCAAATGCTTGTCCTTTGAGACAGGAGAAAAGCAGGTTAGTATGGTGTGGAAATCTTTCTGAAGTTTTGGAACGGTAACGTCATTGCCATCGCTTCCGGTGATCATGGCCGAGTGCAAGCCAAACTCTTGGTAAATTCGTTGACTCAGATTTTTGAACAGATAGTCAACCGTATCAGAAAAGGCCGAGAAAATGAGGAGTTTCTTATTGCCCGGATTGAGAGGGTTCTTGACTTTGTCCCTAATAAGCTCAAGCAGTTGATTGAGTTTTTTGTCGTGTTCTGGAGTAACAGCACGAACACTCTCAAGCAGGCCGGCTAGAACGCGCTGGTCATGCTGCAGGTCCCTCAGCCAGGTAAGGTAGTCCATGTCGCCGAGATTGATTTGCACAGTCTTACCCACAGCGAACAGATCAGTGTTTTGGTCGTCCAGGTCAAAGTCTTCTTCACGAAGGGCACTCAACTCCACCGTTTGCGATTCGTCGAAGTTCTCAATCTGGTCAATGGTTGCTTCAATTTGCCCTAGCATCCTGCCCACAGTTAACCTGAAAGCATGCACGGAACTCTCTAAGCGTTTGAGAAGGTTTGTGCGCATTAGGACTAATACGCCCGACTCCCTGTCCGACTGAGTGAAGCGTGTGTGTTTCATGTCTGTGCCATATCTGGCCTCGTACTCGTCCCGCTTGCTGGCCAAAATGTAGTGGGTTGGGCTGTACACGCTCAGATTAAGGGCAGAAAGCTTCCGGTAAATCTCATTGTACTCGATAACGTTTGGCAGATCACTTAATCCGCAACGGATAGAAATGGGCTTTCTGCGTTCAGGAAACTTCCCCACCTCATCCAAACTGTAGTAACGTTCGATATGCTTACGCGATCGCGCAATTGTAACGCTGTCCAAAAGCTCAAAGAAGTCAAAATCAAGCATCCCGAGCAGTGTTTCTGTTGTTCTATATGGGGCCTCCAACTTGCTCCAAGTGTTGAATGCGGCCTGAGCTCTGCGGAAGATCGTGTCTATGCTGGACTTGATATTGAGCTTAGACTCCAGCTGTTCTTCCTCGCCTTCGTAGGCTAAAGCCAGTTGGTTGCGAAGATCTGTAAAGCGATTGTTTACCGGAGTTGCCGACAACATGAGAACCTTCGTCTTGACCCCTTGCCTGATCACCTTGTTCAGCAGCCTCATGTAGCGGTTCTCACGCTCATCGTCCTCAATATCATGGCCGCCGTTGCGGAAGTTGTGAGATTCGTCAATAACCACGAGATCATAGTTGCTCCAGTTCAGGCGATCAAGGGGGATGCCATTGGAGTATCCGCGGGTGCGTGAAAGATCGGTGTGGTAAAGGACATCGTAGCGAAGTCGATCGGAAGCTATGGGATTGTTGAGCAAATTGAGCTTGAAGGTCTGCCAGTTATCAGAGAGCTTCTTTGGGCAAAGCACAAGTACGTTTTTGTTGCGGCCTTCATAGTACTTAATTACAGCCAGGGCGGTGAACGTTTTCCCAAGACCCACGCTGTCCGCCAGGATGCAGCCGTTATAATGCTCCAGCTTATTGATAATGGCGAGCGCTGCGTCCTTTTGGAAGCGATAGAGCTTCTGCCAAATGGCGCTTTCCATAAAGCCCGTTCTCTCGTTGGGCAACACATCTTCTGTTACGTCCTCAAGAAAGGTACTAAAGATGTTGTATAGGGTAATGTAGTAGATGAACTCCGGGGGATTTTCTCGGTACACCGAGCTGATGCTGTCTATCACCTCCTCAGTAACATCCTGCATTTTCTCAGAGTCCCGCCACAGGTCATTGAAAATGCGAAAATACTCAGTACTCACAGGAGCATCAAGGCGGTTGATCATGGTATAAATGTTGTTTCCCTTTTCTGAGCCCAGCTCCACGGTTGTGAAGCCATTGATGGGCATATAGGTGTATCGTTCATCTTCACTCTGGACATTGATGAAGCCGCCGATTTCACCCTGGGTGACATTGGTCTTGAATGTGACTTTACGCCGCACCCAATCGGCACATTCTTTGGCAATAGCCTTTTGGGTCAGCTCATTGCGAAGCCTAACCTCAAATTCACTCCCATACAGGCTCCGCTCCCTGTTGAGTTGGGGAATATAGAACTCTCTTAGCTCTTTCTTGGCCTTTTCTGTAGTAAAAGTCGGAGATGTAAATAGGAATCTGAGTTCATCAATCTGTTCCAGCTGAGCCTTTAACTCGTCATAGGCATACATGGAAAAATAGGCAGCGGCGATTGCAACCTTGCTGTCCTTCTTCAAAACCTCAGCCAGGTCATCTTTGAGCAGAGTATTAACGTTATCGATCAGCTTCATAGCAGCCACCACCCTGGGCATTGTAGTACTCAAACTGTACGGAGCTGTTACGAATATGTTCGACACAATACCGTTTCTTCCTTGTTTTCCAACATTTCCCACGCTTTTCAAAAAAAACCCGCAGAAAACTGCGAGGTAGAAGCTCGATTCTTACTGATTGTCAAGTATTTCCAAGGCCTTGTGTACTATTGCGCAAAGCCTGCACCTGATTGCTGCCGGTTGCCGACTAATCCAAGAAGAATGACAACAGCACAATGCCAAAGGGAACCGCTAAGATTTTAGCCCGGCTCTTATCGCCTTCCCGATATGCTCGAAACGCACCAGACCCGAACAGAATCAGAAAATATGTCGCAGTAACCTTCTTTGCGTAGTTTGGCACAATAGCATAAATCAAGGCGGGAATCCCGATGGCACAGAACAGGGCTAGAAGTACCAAAAGAAGGAGCTTGTTGATCTCGCTTCTAATTTCCTGCAAGAGGGGACTCCGCTCCACCATTTTCTGTCCTACCCAAGCGCTCATTATGCTGCGAAAAAGATTCATACCTTCACCCCGCGTGTTCATACTGCCCTTGATACATCGGGCACTTGTCAAATACTTCGGCAGAATTCACTTTGGTCCTGCATCTTAGCTGGACTTCGTCTGGCTAACCGGTACTACATCGCTGAGTCTGTTCATTAGCAGCCGCACATCCTAGTCAAAATGCGCCGCGGGCGCCGATGTACATACCCATTGCCTAAACCCTGCCCGCGTACTCGGATCCGCTGAAAACTTCCTCCAGCTCGCAGCACCAGGAGAGTCTTTGCACATGGTGAACACGTAGTATTATTCCCCCGCTCCACCCTCAGGACACGCTGTTTAAGCAGGTCTAGCACCCTCTGTGGAGAATCTTGACAGCGAATGCTACTATTCTTTTGGGCTAAGCCTGAGGGAAGCCCCTAAAGAACGAGTCAGCGCAAGTTGATGGAAGGCATGGGGAGTATAGCAAAAAAACGAACTCTATTAGAGGTGCCAATGGAATGACAGAAAAACTGACTGCTCAACAACTGGAAGAGGCAGTTCAAGCCATAACTGCCATGATCAGCAAGGCTGAGAACGTGATAACCAAGTTCAGAGAGGGGAGCCCGCAGCACTCTCTCCAGCGCAACAGGCTGGCCGCGCTGCAGACAGCTCTCCAGCTTATCCGCCGGGAACTGTCAGGAACTTGCGAAAGGCCACCCACTGCGGCAGACCTTCAGCAAGCCAGGGCCCCCATCGCTTCTCTCATCAGTAAGTCTGAGAAAGCGAAGGGAAAGCTGACACCAGGCACCTGGCAGCACACGATGCTGGAAAACAATCTCAGAGGCCTTTACGTCGCCTCGCATCTGCTGGACCGAGCGCAATAAGCAAAAGGCCAGGCAAGTGCCTGGCCCATGTCAGCTCTTCGTTCCCTTTCTCCCAATCTCTCTCCCAGTTTGTCGGACTTCACACTCAACGCGATCAGCATGTATACCAGCTGGTTGAAGGCGGAGATGATATCAGCGCCGTAATCGTGGAGCAATAGGCCGACAAAGCATTGCTCTGCAACCTGTTCTGCATCGTAATCCCCGAAGTATCCTTCCATATAGGGCTGTTCGAAGCGGAAGATCTGACACCGAACGCGTCTCAAAGTCCTCAATTGACTGAAACACCCGGGCCCATGATGTCCAGCCGTCAATTACGGCAGTGAACAAGTCCATGCATTCATCCCGCTCTTTAAAAGCCGATATTCGAAAGATCCCGTAAAATCTCCTCCAGTTCCAGGATAAATGCTGAGTCCGCTAAGCGTTCCTCCCTTCCCCGCTCCACAGCCCTCCCCAGCCGGAGGATGATCGAAGCTAACAGATGGAGGGGATCCTGACGCCTGGATTCCTGCACCATGGTACGGGCACCAATGAGGCATACCGCATCAATTTCATTGAAGCCGGGCACTTGGTCAGTTTGGAGCGTTAGCCTAACCCGCCGTGCAGGGATGTCGACCTTGATATTGTCGATGTAGAAGATGCGGGACTCCTCTGGAGCGGCCTGGGCCCTGCCCTCCCAGACTACATGCGCCGTGCCTGTCTCGTCAATGAGCTCAGCCCTGACGATAGCCCCTGGATTATAGGTCTCATACACAGCGATACGCTGCACATACACCGCCTCGTCGTAGAAGAGTTCAGCCCACTCCTTCCCGCTGTCGCTGTAAGCAGCGGTCCAGGCTTGATCGTAGTCGCCATACTTGGGATAAACATCCGGCTGGCCGGTCATATGCTCAGGAGTCCACCGGTCCTCCCGGTATTGGCTGCTGGCTTTGGCTCCCCTTGCCCACTGGATAACCATATCGGACTGCTCAACGTCTTGCGGCCAAGGGGAATTGAGGCTGCCGGTAATACTCACTGCATCTATCTCGTTCCAGCCGCCAACGGAGTCTGTATCCAAAGTGATCCTTACCACGCTGCAGGGTACTGTAATAGTGCCGTTCCTGACACTGAACACCCTTGCGGAGTCTCCCGCAAATCCTCCTCTACCTTCCCAGATCAGGTGCCCGCGTCCTGACGTGTCCACCAGTTCCACTTTTACGACAGCCCCTGGATTAAAGGTTTCATAGATCTCTACACTCTCTACATAAACTGCCTCGGCAAATCCAAGTTCTACCCACTGCAAACCGGCGTTCTGCGAAACGGGTGCCCAAGCACGTCCGTCGTCCCCATAGCCAGGGTACACATCGGGTTGACCCAGCATCTGCTTCGCAGACCAGTCCCCACTGCCATACTCGCTGCTGGCAGAGGCTGTAATCGCCCACTGCGAAAAAGACTGCCCCTGGGCCTCACCGACAGTGCCAAGCAGGACTACAACAGCGAGGAGCAAAATCATCCACCGGTTTCTTTTCATTTCTCTTCCTCCAGTCCCTTATTTAAACAGAAGATTG
>MTKW01002947.1_pt3 | contig 16408 bp, 12 predicted proteins | sample 1042761 | NCBI WGS metagenome assembly MTKW01 (sample SAMN06205366, study PRJNA360243) | anaerobic digester metagenome | biome: Wastewater treatment plant; feature: Anaerobic digester sludge; material: sludge; isolation source: anaerobic digester fed with sludge from wastewater treatment plant ... | reverse complement strand
ACTAAGATCTCTTATGGCTCGAAGGAACTAGACAGCAGATACGGCCTAAGAAGAGGCGATATTGTAAGGGTTGTTCTTGATGGCGATACGGCTGTTGAAATAAAGATAGTTTCCAGGCCGTAAATACAGATACAGTGCCTGTAAACTGCAGGCAAGGCTGAGTTCGGCAGGGGAGCCGGGGAGAAAATCTTCCCGGCTCTCGCCTGTATTTGTGCTCCCAGGGTATTGCAGTAACTATACTGCTATTGCCTCATACACGGGGCTCTTCATTGCGCCAGGGCGTAAAGAGCCCTGGCATATATTTTTACCAGCAGGAGCAGGTTGTCTATGGATATGAATTCATCAGCTTGATGGACAACTTCTACATCTCCGGGCCTGGCAGGGCCATATGCTACCCCTCCGGGAATGACTTTGGCATAGGTGCCTCCGCCTATGGCTATGGGAGGAAGGCTATCTCCAGTTTCTTCCCGGTAAATCTGTAAGAGTGTTTTGACCAGGAAAGAATCCGGATCAGTATAATGGGGCTTTCCAAGGCTTATTACTTCCACCCTGACTTCGCCGGGTGCGGATTCATTTGATTCCAAAGTGCGGGTTCTTAGTTTTTCGCTCGAGATTTTCACAGGGTAGCGGATGTCATATATGCCGGTTAGGATCTTGTTTCCGTCACTTTCAGATGTTTTACACACTCCCAAATTACAGGAAAGTTTCCCCGAGACATCGTCTTGACATTGGATACGCAGCCCGTTTCCGCAGATATCAGAGGCTTCGGCCACAAATCTGATGCTTTTCCAGGAGCCCAGATCCTCACCGAGGCATGAAAAGAGATACAACATTGCGGCTACAGCATTAGTGCCTTGCTGTGGGACTGACGCATGGGATGCTTTTCCTCGGCACTCTATGGCGATTTGTCCGGGACCGGGAGTGAATTCAAATGACAAGGGCCCCGGCCCCGCAACAAGACTCTTGATTTCGGGTATGTGATTTTCCAGCCTGTGTATTACCGTTGATTCCTGGCCCTCAGGGACGGTAATGACCGCCCGGGCTTTTTCCGGGACAATGTTTGGTCTTTCACCGCCGCACAGGTACACCAGGGAATAGGTCCCTTTGCGAACAATGGCTGTGACTTTGACTTTCATGTTACCTTTTTCGGCGAAAACCAGAGGGAATTCTGCATCGGGAGAAAACCCGTAGGTGGGTTTTTCTTCAACCTCAAAGTAGTGCCGGACACAACGGAATCCTGATTCTTCGTTGCCTCCTACCACATGCCTTATTCTCCTGTTTAAAGGTGCTCCGCTTTCTTTAATCGCTCTCAGGGCGTAAAGACATGCAATGGTCGGCCCCTTGTTATCCTGAGCTCCCCTCCCGTAAATTTTGGCGTCATATACTTCACCCCGGGGGTTCCGGGCCCATCCGGTACCGAAGGGGACGATGTCTGCGTGGGTGAGAGCCATTGCCATTTCAGCACCTGATCCAATCTCAGCATGAACTGCATAGCCGTTGACAGTTGTTACACTCATTCCGAAGTTCCTGGCTTTTTCAAGGTACATATCGAATGCCCTGGCTACTTCGGGCCCAAAGGGTTCTCCATCTCCTGCCGGCCCCTCAGTGCTCGGGATGGCTATGAGTTCGAGTAAAGACGAGACAATTTCGCCTTTGTGTTTCGGAATCCAATCCTGAAGAAAAGAAGAAAAAGCCTTTTGATCCATTGATTAAGCCTCTCTTTCTGTGGTTTAGCTGCAGCCTGGGATGACGGCCGGTTCTCAAACTGCTCATTATTAATCATTTGGTTCTTTGTTCAATAAAGAGGGGCATTTTCCTTCTTTGGGGAATTTAATTATTATGAGAGGAGTCTTTTGATCATCGTTGCCGAAGGGATTGGATCTGAGGATGTCTTTGATAAACTCTTCTTGATGGGGTTTGAGAGAAAAACTGGTCCCTAATATATCAACTGAACCTTTATCGTTTACGTCAAGAATGAGAGTCCACAACCCCGTCTTTTTCCAAATTTGCCTGGCTACAAGGTTTGGGTTTTCGGGCCCAAGTATTATATGCCTTTCAAAGGGCGGCATTGTTCCGCCTGAATCATCAATCTCGGCCACCTGATGCCCTGCTATCCTAAAGAAGGTTCCCTTAATACCGAATATTTTTCCTGCAAGGGCGCACAAAGCTGCGAGGATAATTCTGGGGGCGCCCACTTCACAAATGGCCATTTGCATAGATCTTTCAGCAGAAATACTGGCGTCAGGGTGGGCAAACCTGGAAAGAAACCTGGCGAGGATTCCCGGTATTACCTGTTCAGGCTCTATAGCCCGGCCTTGCATAATAGCCACTACAGATTCAGCAATCCCTACAAGATCTTGAGGTTCAGCCACGCCTTTAGTGTAATGATGAACTATGTCAGCCGGGGCATCCTTTTGTGTAATCAGGTGAGTTCTGATTCTCAATATGGCCGTGTTTTCTTTATTCCACAGGCGTAACACCTTCTTCACTCCTCAATATTTCCCTGGGTGTGACGGCGTGACAAAGTTTTTTGTGACACTCCCGGTTTAGTCTATTTTGTTTGGCAAGGTATCGTGCAATGCCGTTGTATATGGACTGAGCTATTCGTTTTCTGAAAAGAGGCGCCCGGAAATTTGCCTCATCTGCAAAGTGGGTCAGGCATAAAGGTTCGACCCTGATAACAGGGAAAGGCCAGCCGAATTCGCCGGTCAATGGGTCAATGGTTTCAACTCTCATGCCCATTCGTTCAAACAAGGCTGCAGAAGTCTCACTTCCAAGAAGATAAGATTCCATGCAGTTGTTATTTGCTGCGACTCTATATTTCTGAATCAAGGGGTTTTTATCTCCTGATACATGGATCTGAACACCTAATGTCGGGCTATTTGCTACAAGAAGTCTGTGGCGGCCTTCATCAGTTAAGTGACTGTCGTCTTTTCTTGTGAGGATGGGAAGCCCTTGTGACAATTCTAAAAGAGCGGACAATTCTTTGGCCAGTTCCAGGGTTACATGTTTCTCAGTAAGGTCTACCGGGCCTTGATACCCTCTGTCACTTCCTCCGTGTCCCGGATCAATGCCAATTTTGATGCCCCCAAATAGATTCTGAAGAGGTTTCCGGGAAAAGGAAAACTCCATAAAGCAAGGTAAGCCGGAAGCCTGGGATATTGACATCTCCGGCTTATGTACGGGCAGGCCCTTGTTAGTATCATCATTCCCTTCGCCGAAAGTCTTGTCAGGTAGTTGCTCCAGGCAAATGTCAACGGTAACTCTAAAGGGGCCTGTGGAATGGATGCTTACAAGTTTTATCAAACCATCTGCCACGGTAATGTCATCGTCTGCCATTATGAGTTCCATGCCGTCGAGAGTGATCCTGTATACCCAAAGGTTGTCCTTTTGAATCTTTTCTACATGAATTCCATCAGGCAAAGCGGTTGATTCCAGAGTAACCCTGGAAACCCACTTTCCTTCAGGAGAAAAACAAACCAAAGGCCAGGCATTTAAAATTCCTTTTCTCACATTTCTTTCACCACTCGAAGGGTNNGGCAAAACAGGAATGGACTTTTGAGCTGCAAGAAGTCGCTTCGGTAATTTTCCGCTGTCTACAGCTTTTGTCAGCGAGGCCAGTCCTTCCACAAGGGCCGATACATCTTCTGGGCTGTTGCCATAACTTACTATTACAAGGATATTGTAAAGATCTGACATCTCTACCTGGATTCCTTTTTCGTTTCGCAAGTATGTTTCCGCCTGATAGCCTGTGATTCCCAATTCTCTTACTGTTATGGTAACCTTAGTCGGGTCCAGAGCATCTACGCCGGGTTTTTCAGTGATTTCATGGCCAAAGGAGTACAGGCCCGGAATCTTGTTGATCTCTTCTCTCAGTCCATTGGCCATGGTTATGGCGTAGTCCATAAGTTTTGTGCCGTTGAGGGCCATCTGTCTTCTGGCTGCGTCCAAAGATGCCAAAAGCAGATATGATGCACTGGTTGAAGTCAGGCATTGAAAAGATGCTTTGAGACGGGCAGGTTCGATTCCGGGGCCTTTTACGTGCAGAAAAGACGCCTGGGTAAGTGCTCCAAGTATCTTATGTGCTCCCTGGGCCACTGCATCTGCTCCGGCTTCAAGGGCGGGTTTAGGCAGTCCAGGGTGGAAATGGAAATGGGGGCCGTGGGCTTCATCCACCATTAATATCTTGTTTAGGCCGTGAACCATGGACGATATTGTCGAAAGGTCTTGTGACGTTCCGTAATATGTTGGATTCACAAGCAAAACTCCTTTGGCTTTCTGAGCTTCAGGATTCACTGCCAGGCATTGGGCCAGGGAAGTTTCCTCGACACCAAGGGCGAAGCCAAGGTAGTCATCATATGCCGGGAGCACGAATACAGGGCGGGCGCCAGAGAGGATTATCGCCGACAAAATAGACTTGTGAATGTTTCTCGGAATTATGATAGAGTCACTGTCGTTAAAAACCCCAAGAACCATGGCTTGAATTGCTCCGGAAGTTCCATTTACCACAAAAAAAGTTTGGTCGGCTCCGAAAAGGGCCGCTGCCAGATCCTGGGCGTCTCTTATACATCCTTGAGGTTCTTGAAGATCATCCATAGTAGGAACGCCTGTGACGTCATTATTGAAAGCTTTTTGGCCCAGCAAGGATAGCCCCAGAGGGTCGGCGCCTCTGCCGCCTCTGTGCCCGGGCATGTGAAACCTGATAGTGTTCGAATAGGCAAGAAGAGACTCAATAATGGGGGCTCTTTCCTGACCCGGGTTTACCCTTTCGGAGGTTGAGGGTACCTCCTGGATATTCTGGATATCTATTAAGTTGCGTACATATTCTGAGATGATGTCCACCGGTTAACCTCCCAATGTACCCTAACGGTTTTCAGTCTATTCACGAGAAACTCAAACTGTTACCGGGTTATTATACTCAAACTACATCCTTGTGGGGAGCCTGCTTCAAGAAATTATCTTCAAAAGTCTATTCATTTTGCTCCCTTCTGGCAATAGCCGCCATTTTGGATACTTCAAGTTCTTCAACGATGTACAAGGCTCCTTTAGCCTCTTGCATCATTTCCCTCAAGAAACTGCGGTTAGGCTCAAGCCCAATACACCCTAGATTTACTCCTTGCCTGGTAAGGGTTTTTGCTGCATCTATTGCGTCATCTATTGGAGAAAGGGTTTTGTGGGGCACGGTAGGAATCCCATCTGTCACGCATAGTACAAGAGGCTTGAGCACTGATTTTCTGCAAAGAACCCCTGCTTTTTCAAGCCCTGTTGCCAGAGGAGTCAGGCCCTGGGCCTGTATCCTGGCAAGCCCTTCTTCAAGCCGCTGAGGGCTTTTGGTGAAATCGCATACAACCTCTACGTCTGAATCCTGGAAAACAACTACGCAGAGTTTTTCTTTGTTTGTTACAATCAGGTGCCGGGCCAGCTCTTTTGCAGATGCAATTCGTTTGCCTGACATTGACGCTGACGCATCCAACAATAGTATGATAGGTCTGGATTTCTTCTCTCTTATATACCAGAAGCGAAGGTCGGCCGGGGCCAATGGCCCCCGGCTTTGAAGGGTTCTTATGCATTTTGCCATTATAGTCTCGGCTATGGCCAGGTGTCCGATTTGATCACCTGCAGCTTTAGGCAGAGCGTAGCCTCTGGATCGTGCTATGGCAGGCCTGAGTTTGACGCCTGGCCTTTCGGCTTTTGGCATGCTTTGGGCTGGAAGGGACCACAAAAGCCGTCTCAGATAAGCCTCGATTTCAGCTGAGTGTTGCCTGAGATGCTGAAGGGCCAGCCTCCCCTGGCCTGTCAACCTGTAACGCTGACCGTCGAAATGTAACAGGGAAGACGCGTAAAGGGCCTGACGGATCTCGTTTCCTGACTTATCTCTGGATCCGGTAAACCTGGACAATTCCCCTGGCCGCATGCCCTTGGCCAACGCCTCCAGAAGCTTCAGGGCATCATTGACAGAACCTGCGCCTTTGGCTGCCTGCCTTGCAAGGGCTTCTTTCCTGTACCAGGAAATTGATTCGTGCTCAGGGTTACCGGCCTGTTGTTGGAGAAGGGAATCGCTTGAGGTTTGATAGTCTTTCAGGTTCACCGGTGCTGTCTTTCTGGCCATCTTGATTTCCCGGACTTTTCTAAGTTCCAATCCTGATCTTTCAATGGCTGATTCAACTGACGCAACCAGGGTAAGAATCCCGGAAATCAACTCGCTTATGTTCAACATGGCCAGATGAACGTGGGTTAGGTGGGCGGTTCTTACGCTTTCTTCCTGGCCCGAAGTTAAAGGGCCATCGAGTCTTCCTCCGCCAAGGGCTGTCTGAAGATCAATGTAGGGTATGAAAGGCCCAATGTTAGGGCCAGGTGCTTTGGCCTGGGTTTCAAGACGGAGTCCTGAAAAGGCCCCTCTTATGGATAGGCTCACTTCTTTTGGGCTTACCCTGCCTTCTGAGTGAAAAATATCAATGTGAACTACTTCATTGGGGTTTTGTCTGTGATAGAAAACCTCCCCTGCGTCAGCATCAACTATGGCTGTTACTCTGTGAGGCCGTTTGACGTCTTGCATGTGGACCTTGGTAGAGACAACCGCTGTTTCACCTATCCGGACTGCCATGTGTTTTGAAAGGAGTATTTGCAGGTTAGAAAGGACCTGCCGCTGCATGGTACCTGACCCTTCAGGAAAGTAAATCACCGGATAGAATCTTCCCATGTGGAAGGCAGCAAGACCTCTTCCCAGGTGAGGTAACCGATTCGCCGGGCAGGATCCGGTGGAGACACAGGTACGGCCCGGGCAGGATTCTCAGGTTGCTCATTCGCGCCCCGGCCTTTTTGTTTTACACTTGATTGATTTGGCATTGGGTGTATCTTACCGGATTCACCTGCAGAAGAAAGACCTCGATTTCCGGGCATGTTTTGCAAGCGGCCTGTGGCTTTTTGGTAACGGGATAAAATCCGGTTAAACCAGTTCACCCTTTGTTGTCCGTTGTCTCCAGGTTGATACTCAGGTTGTTGACCTGGTTTGAATCTTTGGGCTATCTGTTCCCTGCCTGAATGAGGGAAGGACAATCCCGACTTTTCCGGTTCTTTGTCTTGACTTTTGTCATTATCAGTACCGGCAGTTGGGAATTCGGTTTGCTCCGGGCCTTTTGCATCGTCTGTTGGCTCTGGCCCTGAGTCCACTTGAACACTGGCCGCTTTTCGCATCTCAAGGTCTTTTAGAATCTCTGAAAGGGCCATGGGCTCAACTCTATGCCGGAGAACCAAAGGTAATACTGTGACAAGCTCATCAAAAGATACCTCTGTTTTCCCTCGTATTGCGGCAAGCAACCGAGAACTCAGTTCCAGTGACTCGACTGCCCGCAGGCTCTCGATGTTCTTTTCCACATACAGATGGGCTATGTACCGGATGATTGTTTGTGGAACCGAGATGTTTCCCAAGTTCAACGCTTTCTCCCGGATTTCAGCAGGCCCCATGAGATCTCCTGTAATACCCTGATAGTTTCCCCAAAGCAGTCTTTCAACAATTAGGGGATCTGAGGGCCTTTGTACAGGCACTACAATGTCAAACCTATCTGAGAGTTGCCTTCGAACCTCTTCAAGAGGCCCGGGGTCTTCGTCGGGGTTTGATGCTGCCCATACAGAGGAAGTGACCTCGATTTCCCAGGGCATAAGCCCGACTTCTTCGATTTTCACTTTGCCAGGCTTTGTTCCCATGACTGCCAGCAACACGTCGGTTATTTCAGGAGCGGTTTCTGCCAGTCTGTTAATCTCGTCAATAAATATGATACCTCTGTTTGCCATTGGAATTGAGCCTGGAAGGAGTGCTGCTTGAGAGTTTTTTGGGTCAGTTAGTTTGGCCAGGTCGACGCTGCCGAGAATCGTTCCAAGTTTTGCGCCGTGGCCGATTTCAACAAAAGGCATAGGGGCGGCCTCACACCGGGCAGGCGTTATTTCAGTAGATAGGCTGTGAATTGGACAATGAGGCGATTCAGGACGGCATTGGTAAATACAGTTTTCGACACGCTGTATGCTTGGAGCAAGCTGTCGGGCCCATCGCATTACTGTTGTTTTTCCTGTTCCTCTAAGCCCTTCTGCATGAATATGTAACGGTATACCCGCTGCAGTAGATATAAGGGATATCTGTATTGCCAGAAAAAGACTCTCATTTCCATTGTGCCTGATAGGTACTCTTGTAGACAAAGAGAAATCCCCCCGCAGGTATTTTTCCCGTTAGGCAGGAGGTTTCTTTCGGAACGAGTCATGGAACTAATGGTGCTTCAGATAAAATGTGCCATATAGAGATATATTACCCTCTGAGATGAGCCTTCATTTTCGCCAACGCATCCTCGAAATCCGATTTTTTTGAAGCGAGGAATGTAACCGCGTTTTCCGAGCGTTTAGCCTTTGTCAGATCTTGTACGTCAAAAGAAGGCAGGCCGCGCCCCTTGATTTCCACAAGCCCGTAAAGCGTCCCTTGTTTCAACTCGATTCCTGTGACTTCATTCCAACGGTATTTAACGCATTTACGGCCGGTGATTGAACCGGTAGCCATACCTGATTTGAGCACAAAGACATGTTTGGACGAACAAGCAAGGCCCTCTCCGGAATTGCCTGTCAATGCCAGAGTAATCTCTTCTCCATCTTCCAGGCTTCGTTCCAAGAGCTCTTGTAATATCCCAAGAGCAGATAATGCATGTTTCCTTGTGTTCCTTGTGCTGGCTCCGGTTCTTGATCTTGCTGATCTTACCGATGCCATTATGTAGTCGTACTTTTTTATAATATCCATTTTTTCCATACAGCCGGTACACAGATACCGGCCATCTACAGTCTTAAAATGCTCATCTGATGAAAAGGGTTGCTTGCCGCATTCGTGGCATTTAACTGTACCTTTTTTCGTTAAGCATTTGTTGCAATACCATGCACCGTCTATGACAACAAGATCAGTACGGGGAATTCCAAGGTTTGAGGCCCCGCAATCTATGCAATTTGCCAATGCAACTCCCTCCCTAGATGATTTATCGCAAATAGGAGCAGGGAATTTTAGGGCACCAAACGAAATATTTGAAAAACACAAGGAATCTAAGTTAATGCACAGGGCATTCCTCAGATTCCTTTAAGCTCCAATCCCTTGTACGAGCTTGATGTAGCTTTCGAACCGGCTATGGTTTGAGCATTTCCGGAGATGAACTTTGCCTACCCGGCGGTTCGAATATTCTCCAGGTGCATTCTTGCTTTCTCAATAAGCCCGGGCTTGTATAGGAGATCCATTGCAGATAGCGCCATGACTTTGGCTGCCATCAAGGTTGCATCAATTGCTTTGGGTGTTATGGTATCGTCAGCCATTTCCTTTGAGTGTCCTCTGGCAGTGGTCATACCGAACGAAATTTGTATGCAAGGAGTCTCCCATGTAACACTGCCTACGTCAGTTACGCCTCCTCCTGTATTCGGTTCAGGATCGGGTAGAGTTTCTCCCAAATACTCGAAGTTCTTCCTGGCAAGGTCTCTTAGCACCGGATGCTCCAGCGTTTCTCTGAAAAGGGGTTCATAGTGTTTAAATTCCACTTTTGCGCCTACAGCCCTGGCTGCCCCTTCAGCACATTGCTTGATCCTGGGTAAGACTGTTTCCTCAAGGTAGTATGAGTCTTTAGCTCTTACAGTGAATCTTGCTGTTGCACGCTGGGGGACTATGTTAGGAGCGTCGCCTCCGTGGGTTATGATTCCTGATAGCCTTACATCGTCTCGCAGGTGGTTCTTCATTGTTCGTATGCTCATGTAGGCCAGGACACAGGCATCCAATGCGTTTATACCTGCCCCGGGATTCCCTCCTGCATGGGCTGATTTCCCGTAAAAAGTCATTTCCAGAGGATGAGATGCCCAGGAGGAGCCCCCCAGTGAGTTTCTTTGGCCGGGGTGAGCGATAAAGGCTGCGTCTATACCGGCAAATGTACCTGCTTCTGTCATAACGATTTTGCCCCCAATAGTTTCTTCTGCGGGAGTTCCCAGCACAATCCATGTGGCTCCGGTTTCATCAGGGGGAAGGGCGTTTTTTATTCCTATACCGGCGGCGAGAGCGGCCCCTGCCATTAGGTTGTGTCCGCAACCGTGGCCGATACCGGGCAATGCGTCATATTCGGCCATGAAGGCAATTCTTGGCCCTTTGCTGCCGGCACGGGCTGCAAATGATGTGGGCAGGCCGGCAATTTCCCTTTCCAAAAGAAAGCCATGTGATTCCAGTATTTTAGTGAGTTTGGAGACTGCAAAGACTTCCTCAAGCCCAAGCTCAGGATTTTGGTACAAAGACCTGGCTATGTCTTCGACAACGGGCCTTAACGAGTCGATTGTCCGGACAAGATGGTTCCGTTTTTCGGCATAGTCCTTTTCTGCACAGCATGTATACGATCCAGTCAATTTATCACCTTCGTTTCCTGAGTTTTCAGTAGGCCGGATAAGGGTTCTGTATAAAAGCAAGTTCCGTTACAGCGATACAAGCTCAAATTTCGACGATCAGGAGGTGATGTCCTTCTTGAAGGAATACTCAGGCCTAACAGCGAACTGAATTTTGATGCTGTATGAACAGGCCCGGCCAGAAGGTTGGCGGCACATCGTGGAAAATTGGGTAAGGCCGGTGTAGTGGGGGTAGTAGCGCAGATTCATCGTACTAATGAAGAAAAGAGGAGTGATCTATTTGTACGACGTATTGTTCAGAAATGTCAGGGTCATAGACGGTACCGGGGCGCCTTGGTTCTACGGTGAAGTTGCGGTAAAGGGCGATGAAATAAAAGAAGTGTCTTACAGGATTAAGGGCAAAGCCAAAAAGACCGTAGACGGAAAAAACATGGTGCTTTCACCTGGGTTCATTGACTCACACAGTCACTCGGATACATGCTGGTTTGCTGATAAGAGGGGGGAGAGCAAAATACGGCAGGGGGTTACCACAGAGGTTACAGGCCAGTGTGGGGCATCTCCTGCACCTGTTACAGATAAGAGAAGGGGTTCGGCTCTTTCTCTTAAAACTGATGAAGGAATGGAAATAACATGGTCTACTTTTGGAGAGTATTTATCATTGCTAGAGGAAAACGGAGTGGGTATCAATATAGTACCTCTGGTAGGCCACGGAGCTCTTAGAAGCTGTGCTGTAGGTTATGAGAACAGGCCTCCTACACATGAAGAACTGGAAGATATGAAGGCTTTGCTCGTCGAAGCCCTTGAGGCGGGGGCATTTGGGTTTTCCTCTGGCCTTATCTATCCTCCCAGTTCCTTTGCGGATACACAAGAACTTATTGAACTGGCGAAGGTAATGAGTCCATACGGCGGGATTTATGAGACCCACATGCGAAATGAGGGTATGGGCCTCTTAAAATCAGTCGAGGAAGCTATAAGCATTGGGCGACAAGCTAATGTGCCTGTTCAAATTTCTCACCACAAAGCGTCAGCGGAAAAGGCCTGGGGATCGGTCAATGAGTCTCTAGCCATGATAAAAGAGGCTCGGGCGCGGGGTATAGATGTAACCTGCGATCAGTATCCTTACATTGCATCAGCAACAGGGCTTACGGCCATTATCCCTTCCTGGGCCCACGAAGGCGGGCCAAAAGCTCTCCTTGCCAGGCTGAAGGACCCTGATGTTTCTGCCAGACTGAAAAACGAGGTAGAAGAAGCTCAGGGGCCGACCGGTGGGTGGCATAAAATGCTTATTACTTCTGTGACCGGAGAGAAGAATAAGTTTGCCGAGGGGAAAAGAATCCCCGAGATTGCCGGGATTCTAAATTTGTCTAACGTAGAAGCTGCTTTTAAGCTGCTTGTTGAAGAAGAACTTGAAGTTGGGTACGCCAAATTTGGCATGTGTGAAGAAGATGTCAAGACGGTCATGGCTCATCCAGTGGTTATGATTGGATCTGATTCGTCTTGTAGCGCCATTGACGGGCCATTATCAACAGGGAAGCCTCATCCGAGAACCTACGGTACTTTCCCCAGAGTCCTCGGAAAATACGTTAGGGAAGAAAAGATCTTGTCCCTTGAGAATGCTGTGTTTAAGATGACAGGTATGGCTGCCGGCCGGCTGAAACTTATGGGCCGGGGGATAATCAGGCCGGGAATGAAGGCTGATCTTACACTATTCGATCCTGATACGGTCATAGACAGGGCGACTTTTGAAGAGCCTGCACAGTACCCATGCGGTATTGAACATGTCATGGTTAACGGTGTCTTTGCAGTAGAAAACCGTGAGCATACAGGCAGTATCGCTGGGAAAGTTTTGAGGCGGAGCTAGAGGATGAAATGGCATTTAGCAGTGATAGGGAGATTCTGATCCCGGCCCGGTGCTTTTGCCGCAAACCGGGCAGCACGGGTCTTTCTTGACTGCAATAGTGCGAAAATCACAGGATATGAGGTCAAGCAGCAGGAGCCTGCCTGTAAGCAGTAAACCTTTCCCTAAAAGAAGTTTCAAGGCTTCTGCTGCTTGCACTGAACCTGTAACACCCGGGGCCGGGCCTGCAACTGGGATGCTTTCTTGAGCCCTATAGGGTTTCTTTGGGAAGATACATTCGTAACAGGGGCTTTTTTCGGGGATGATAGTGGTTACCATGCCGGTAAAGCCTGACACGGCTCCTTCTATCATGGGAATTCCACTGTCAACGCATACCTGGTTGAGGATATACCTTGTTTCCAGATTGTCTACACACGAAATGATTGCGTTGAAGCCTTCGATGATACTTGAAGCATTTTGCTGAGTCAGTGTTTGGGTTATAGGGATGATTTTCCCACGATTGTTGGCCGCGGCAAGTTTTTGAGCAAGAGCTGTAGCTTTGTTTCTGCCTATGTCATTCATGTCGTAAAGAATTTGCCTGGGTAGATTCGATAAAGACACAGTATCTTCGTCTAGTATCCCTAAAATACCGATTCCGGCTCCTGCAAGATATGCGGCACATAGAGTGCCCAGGCCCCCTGCGCCCACTATGAGGACTTTTTTCCCGAGGAGAAGGGCTTGCCCTTTCATGCCGATTTCAGGCAATTGGATTTGCCTGGCGTAGCGTTTCTTATCGTATTCTGACAACCTTTCACCCGACGAGGGGAAGGCCGCCTCATTTGTACTTGCCTTACATTGCTGCTGTTTTTCCAGTGTGAGCAACTTGCAGCTCCTTTCCCGGGATTAGATGGGTGTGTTTCAAAGTCATTTTTGAAAGCCGCCACAAGGGTTGGCGATTGTGCAAAAAAGTTTTATCTTGACGCGATAAAAGCTGCTATCAACCCTGCAAGAAAAATGCCGTCATAAACCCCGGCACCGCCAATTGAGAGCACTCCTTGACTTGTACGCCGCATGTCTTTTAGGTGCATTAGATCTGCACCGATTAAGGTTCCCACTGTGCCTGATATGTAAGCAGCCACCCCGGGATTAGTCCGGGCAAAAACCATGGCTGAGAGTGCCGCGGCAAGGGGAGGTACCATGGCGGGAATCAGTATGCCCCTTCCCGGAACCGGGCGAGCTACAAGGTAGCATATTACAGATACTGTTAAAGTGGCCAGGACAACAGGGAAAAACGGAGCCCGGGGCAACAGGTAAAGACTGAATACTATTGGTACTACCGCACCGCCGAAGTTTACTGCCAGAACTTGTTCTTGGATTACAGGAGGGTAATAAAAAAACACAGAGAACACAGAAGGAAGGCTTTGCCGCGTTACGACTCGTTCCCGTTTAACAGGTATGTTGATAACGCTTCCTACGAGGGACAAGGTGAATACCAAAAACGCCCCCTGAGGCGAAAGGCCAAGGCTTTCAAAAGACAGTGCGGCTACGTTAAGGTACAACAAGAAAAACAGAGCGGGAATTCCCAGGATAAGCATGAACAAAATATACAAAGGCAGCAATCTATGTATCCTTCTTTCATCAAATATTCGCCGGCGTCTTCCAGGGTTCCCTGGATAAACTTTCTGTCCGGTTAACCGGTGAATTACTTGGGCTTGGCTATAGGATATACGTAAACAGTCGTAGGTTCAAGAAGGTGGGCGCCAACTGGGCCGTGCAATAAGAATAGCCGGCGTCAGAAGGAGATCGGGTCAGCCTGTAGAAAATGTTAACTGGCCCGGGACTCCTTTGTAGTACAAATTACTTGGGTAACGAGGGATGCATGATTTGAAAACAACTAAACTATACTGGCAAAGGCCGTATGATACAAAGTTTTCATCAAAAATAGCAGAGGTCTGGCAGGAAGAAGAGGGTAGGCTGTTCATGGTTCTGGACGCTACCTTGTTTTATCCTGAGGGAGGAGGACAGCCTTGGGATTGTGGACTAATAACACCTGCTTTGTGTGCCACAAAGGGCTGTTTGCATATCACAGGTATTTTGCCTGATGGTGCTGCCTGTAATGTAGACTACGTATTTGAAGAACATGGCCAGATTATTCACGTTTTGCCCATGGACGAAAAATCCTGGCCTGTTTTCTTCAAGAAAGGGCAGGAGGTTTACGGCGAAATCGACTGGGAGCGCAGGTTCGATTTTATGCAGCAGCACACAGGCCAGCACATCCTTTCAAGGGCTTTTGAAGAGATATGCAATGCCAACACAGTTGGGTTCCACCTTGGGAAAGATTATGTTTCCATAGACTTGGGCCTTGCGTCAATTGATGGCCCCTGTATCAACGCGGTAGAGGACCTTGCCAACGAAATCATATTTAAAAATCTTCCGGTGACAGTCGAAGAATATGATCAAGAACATGTTCCGCCAAGGATTCGCAGACGGATCCCGACAGAATCCGGAACAGTGCGGATTATTAACGTGGGGGACTTCGACGCTTGTGCTTGCGGAGGAACTCATGTATGTTCCACAGGCGAGATTGGAATCATCAAAATAAACCAGCTGGACAGGTCTCATGGCAGAGTCAGAGTGATTTTCAGGTGTGGAAAGAGGGCTTTTCTAGATCTCAGGGAAAAGGAAAAAGTGCTCGGGGATGCAACCCGTGCCCTTTCTGTAGGCTATCAGGACCTTCTCCAGGTGGTAACTTCACTGTCAGCAAAAGTAACAGGCCTGGAAAAAGAGTCAGGGAGGCTAAAGAAGGAACTTTTGGAGTACGAAATTGAAAGTCTTGCCCGGGAACTTTGCTCTATGGATACTGATAAGGGCAAAAACTTTGCAGTCCGGCAATGCGAAGGAAAGCAACCAGCTGAGTTAAGATTCATGGCCAGGTCCATAAGCGATATTGCCGGTAAGATGGTGGTTCTCTTTTCAATGGATCCCCGGTTTTCCCTGGTTGCTGCATCACCTTCGCCTGGGAATGAAGGTGTTGAGAATGGTCATGGGAACAGGGCCGGGGACGCAGATAGGCTTTCAAGGGCTTCAGGCCTTCCGCCTTCGGGCAATGCCTCTTTGCTGGTCTCAAAATTGGCCAAAGAATGGGGGCTCAAAGGAGGCGGGACCCCTGATCTTGCACAGATGGGTTCGAAAATACCTTTGAGCAAGAGTGGTAAAGATATTCTCAAAGATATTACTGCTGTTATTGAAGACATGAAATGAGTTTTTCCTAATTTCGAGAAAGCACACCCAGACTGCCTCTCCGGCAACCCGGGTGTGCTTGTTTCTTGAGCGTACTTAACCGAACATACAAACCAGGCTCTATTTCCGCCTCAGCACTTTTCCTGAAAACACAGGTGTATGTTTGCCTTTTTCAAATGCCACCTGGCCGTTTACCATCACATATTCAATACCCGCGGGTGCATTATAAGGTTCCTTTCCGGTGGCTGTGTCTATGACGGTTTCAGGATCAAACACTACCAAATCAGCCCAGTAGCCAATATCGATTAAGCCTCTTTCAGGCAGCCCCATGGTTCTTGCAGGGAACCCTGTACATTTCCTGACTGCTTCTTCCAGGGAAAAGAGATTGTCCTGTTTTACAAACCGTCCTATAACCCTGGGGAAAGTGCCGAAATGCCTGGGATGAATGGGCGTTTCGATTATAGGTCTGTCCAGGGCAAAAGCATCAGTTCCTGGAGAGGCAAAGGGAGTCTTTATAACAGTATGAATATCATCTATGCTGATTGGTGAGGCAGCGTGGGCCGAGAATCCATCTTCCAAAAGAAGGCGGATCACAAAATCGGCAAGGGCAAGCCCTTTTTCCTCGGCGTACTCACCAAGTATTCTGCCTTCAAGGTCAGGCACAGACGGTGATGTGATTATCATGTAGTTCTTTATCCGTTCCAGAAGCGTGCCAAGTTCATTGTAAGACTTTATCTTTTCAGCTATATCCGGGTCATTGAGCTTTTCCCGGATTTCTTCGTTGGACGGGAATACAGGTTTGGCTTTGCGGGTTGCATTAGGCGTTTTTGTTTTGACAAGAACGGCTTGAGCCTGGGCTTCAAGGTGGTCCCAGAGTTCCTGGGGCAGATACCTGGGAAATGCGCTTACCTGGGTAAACTCGTAGGGATACAGGTC
>MTKW01009959.1_pt1 | contig 16412 bp, 26 predicted proteins | sample 1042761 | NCBI WGS metagenome assembly MTKW01 (sample SAMN06205366, study PRJNA360243) | anaerobic digester metagenome | biome: Wastewater treatment plant; feature: Anaerobic digester sludge; material: sludge; isolation source: anaerobic digester fed with sludge from wastewater treatment plant ... | reverse complement strand
GTCGCGGATCCTAACATTGTTAAACAGTTTAACATTGGGGGGTTCGAGCCATACTTCTACGCGCCGGCAGATGCGATCGGACATCCGCGCGGACTAAAGAAAATTGGTGGCGAGCGCATTAAGGATGCACTTGGGCGTGACGTCCTCAAGATCACTACAGATCTCCCAACGGATATTCCGCGCTTTCGACAAGCTTATGAATGGACAGACGAGGCAGACGTACTCTTTGATATCAGATTCATGATTGATCATAAGATCAAGTACGGNNCTTTCCCATAGTTTCAATTCAAATCGGAGATTCATACACTCGTGAGATCGTGGTCTTCACCTCCGGCGTGCCGCAAATAGCAGCAGATCAGCGCGCTTATCAAGATGAAGGTGCGATGTTAGTCGCGGTAATGGAGTATATTCAACAAAAGAACTTCGACGTTCTCTCTGGTTGGTATTCGAATGGCTTCGATATTCCGTATATTATTAATAGACTGCACGTCCTCGGAATACCGAGTAAGAAGCTAACGCGTTTTCCCTTCGGGTATCAGAGATGTAGGGCCGAGCCGCGGGGTCGCGAATGGCTGATTAAGATACCCGGTAGACAATGTCTCGACATGATGGGTGTCTTCAAAAAGTGGTATAAAGCGGAAGGCGAACTGGAGAAGTATGATTTAAAATCAGTTGCGGCCAAATTCGTAGACTTCACGTACACTGATTACGGTGCGCACATCGATAAGCTATTTAATGATCGCGAATGGGAGAAGTTTCTACAATACTGTAGGAATGATGTTATCGCGTTAATGAAGATCGACGATAAACTGAAGCTCTTTGATTTCTACGAACATCTTCGCATGAAGACCGGAGTTAAACTTGAAGACACGATGAAGAACAGTAAGATGATCGAATCTATCCTCTTCCATCATCCGAATATGCGTCCAATGCCAACGCGTCGTTACGATATCAAATCCGAATCATATAGCGGTGCCCTCGTCTTAACCCCCGAAGTTGGCTTGCATTCAGACGTTGCAGTATTCGATCTTGCAGCTCTCTACCCCAATATTATTCGTGCATTCGATATCTCCCCAGACATTGATAAAGTCATTCCAATTGTCATCGTAGATCTAATGGAAGAGCGTGAGAAGCTTCGCGAACTTAAAAAGAAAGGTCTAGCAGATGAATCCACAAAGAAGAAAGAAGTCGTCGTCAAATTCCTTGTCAACAGTTTCTACGGTGTTCTCGGCTGGCCAATGTTCCGCCTCTATAAACCGGAGATGGCGCTATTCATTACATCAACAGGCCAAGAAATCAACCGCTTCCTCCAAAAATGTGCACTCGAATCTGGTCACCCAGCTGTCTACGGCGACACCGATTCCGTCTTCCTCAAGGGTATTCCCAACGAGCAGGCGGGCTTCGAGATGCAGAACTATCTTAATGCTCGACTTGTCGAATGGGCGAATGACCATCAGGCTAAAGTCGCGCCCACACTTAAATTCGAGAAGCTGTACCGCAAGATCCTCTTTAAGCAGGATGCTTCTGGAAAGGGTGCGGCTAAGAAGCGTTATGCCGGACACCTTATTTCAAAAGACGGGAAGCCATGCTCGGAGCTCTCCTACACAGGCATTGAACTCAAGCGAAGCGATCAAGCTGAGCTTACGCGGACCGTTCTTCAAGACTTCCTCACGTTGCTACTACTACATGACGACGAAGAGGGTGCGTGCAAAGTCGTTAAACAAGCTGTTAAAGCTGTCAGAGAGGGTAACATCGACTGTTACTCAATCAGCATTCCGAGGGGGGTTCGCAACTTGCAAGGCAACGACCCATGGTCTCGCGGCGTTCAACGAGCTGATGAAATTCTTAACCTCAAATTTCCACCCGGCGTCAAACCTCGCCTTATATATACAAAGGGAGAGCATAGTGAAATCTGCATCGACGATACTGTTACCGAAGATACCCTCATCTCCCACAATATCCAGATTGATTACAAGGTCATGCAACAAAAAGTAATCGAAGGTAAGCTCCGCAGCTTCGTTGAATCTATTGGCCGCGACTGGGACAAAGTTGTAAATGGCCAAACGTCCCTATTTGATTTCGAAGACACCGAAACCCCACAAATCCCCACGCAGCTTTCTAACATCTTATTCGAAGAAGAACTACAGGTGATATTTTGAACAGCGATGACATTGTTCCAGGAATCCGAGTCAGATACAAGTGGCGAACATATGAAGGCACTGGCATAATTAAAGAAAAGGTCCCTGGAGATAGAGTTGCAGTGAAATGCGACGACTGCAGCTTAATAGTTCTCGTAGACGTAAAAGACGTTAGCCCCCTCGTTACAGAAAATCTCCCACCTCTCAAACGCAGAGTTAAAACCTAATAACGAGTAACCCCATATTAATCTTTTTACTCCCGTAGTGTAGTGGTCAATCATGCAGGACTTTGGATCCGGCGACGGCGGTTCGAATCCGCCCGGGAGTACTTTATGACTAAACATGAACCAAGCTGTATGCGATGTAGGTCGCCGATAGAATACCAATATAAGTGTGGGTATAAAGTTAATGGCGATGTCTATATCTTATTCATATACCGATGTACATCCCCCGATTGTATAGAGAAATATGAATACCCAATTAGGTTGTGATAATGATGCCAACGTATGATGATCCGGATTATGAATGGAAACAAATGGTAAAGAAGAATGGTATATGTGACCCATATGAGAAGAGTATAAGGGAGTTTAAGGAGGAATTTAAACGTATTGAAAAGAAATTAAAACAAACAGGCGGATGAATTATGCGTATAATTATTGCCGGTTCTCGTTACTTTGATGATTACGCGTTTCTCGAAGAGCAGGTAAATGATATATTGATTACAGAGTTTATTCTTCCTACTGAATTTATTTCTGGTGGTGCTCCTGGTGTTGATACTCTTGGTGAGCAGTATGCAAAGAAGCATGGATGGAGTGTAAAACGATTCCCGGCTGATTGGAATAAGTATGGACGGGCAGCAGGGCCAATTCGTAATAGACAAATGGCAGAGTATGGTGATATACTGATTGCCTTTGATGCAGGTGGTAATGGGACAAAGAGTATGATACAAGAAATGCGTAAGGTAAGGAAGAAAGTGTTTGTGGTGGAGATATGAGTGGTAGCATGACATTGGTTGAAATTCTGTTATTGATTATCGCCCTTTTGTTGGCGATGGAAGTGAGTATGAGTATCTTCGTAAGTGCCTATGACTACATGCGGCTTGAATCGCTGGTGAAGGATATGCGGGAGAAGTTAGAGGATCTCTGATGGTAGAAAACTGTAAGGAGGACTGAAAATATGACACGTACATCACGGGATGAGACTTTCTGCGGGATCTGCGGTCACCTGCTCACCCGGGCGATGATTGCCGCAGAGTTCGATGGACAGTTTATTGACTACGCGGATCGGGAGGCACTCGAAATGAGCTTTCCCATCTGCGATGAGTGCCGTTGCAAACTCTTGGATATTGATGCGGGTGGGATCGAGGCGGCGAGGCGCCGGACTCGTGAGGTAGTGGGGGAAGAGGAGTAGGTCACAATGATTGGAACCTGTAAAAATTGCGGCAACGCATACGAAACGACAGAGGAGGATGCAAACATCCCGCTCTGGTGTGCCGGCCCCTGGGATCGCCTATGCCCGACATGCTACAGATTTTACTATAAAAACAGGAACGAGGAGTGAGGATTGGATTATGAAAGTGATTATGTTTAAAGTATGCATCTAGTGGTGTAACACATGTAGCAGGAAGTTCGAAGACTAAACAAACTATTAGGAGGTACATTATGGAAAAAATTATCTTAATCTGCGATGAATGTGGATGTGAAATCAAAAACAACACGTACACGACAGTATGCAACCTAAATAAGGTCGTCATTTCTGAATGCATTTCAGCAACTCGAACAGAACAAGACAATATCGACACCTATTCAAAATTGCATTTCTGTTCTAAGGACTGCATCGAACAATTCTTCCTCAACCTCGCTAAAGGCATTTGGAACGCGAAATACCCCATAACATGTCCATACACTAAGGGATTATGCGACTACAAGGGCCCTGAAGGCAAAGGTTACTGTGAAGGATGCGCACGAGAAACAGAAGAACCGAGGTAAACAACATTATGACTAAATTCATCACCATCTCTAGGGATCCGCGTGTAGGAAAAACTTACTTAGCGGCGCGCGAAGAAGCTTTAGAAACAGTTTGGGGGTGGAAGAAATGAAATGCATATTATGTGGTAAAAAGTGGGAATGGTATGAATCATCCAAAGGTGATACGATGATTTCAATATCAGGAGCTATTAATGTTTGTGCAGATTGTCAACCAGTTGTACGAGAATTTAACAACCGTCACAAACACCTCCAACGTGAGATAAATGAGCTTACAAACGAATGGTATAAACTCATAAACAGGAGGTACCATATATGCGAAGGGTAATATACATCTGTGACAACTGCCTCGAGGAATACGAATCATCCGAAATAGAAGGAATCTTAACTGTATCCGTTAGCCGCGCTGATGCCCGCGTAGACATATTTACTTCCAAGAAACGCATCGACTTCATCCCAGACGGTGGTTACCTCCACTTCTGTAATGAGAACTGTGTAGCAGGATACATCAAGAAACTCCTACACCCGATGTGATCTTCAATATATCTCAAGTTTTGAATAAAAATGTTTATGCGCAGTAATTGCGATTTCCTCAATTTTACGATCGCGTTATTGCGCTTTTAACAAGGCAAAAATCTACTCATGAATATTACTATGAAAAGAAAAAGATCTGCTGTGATCTTTATAACAATCGTTTGTTAAAATCGCTTATAGCTGTAGTTTACTTTCAGGTAAATATCGTAGTTCGCGCCTACACTACAGCATGCCCGGAGAGGGCGAAGGAGTAACTATGTCAATCATGAAAGGATCAGTTGATTTTGCGAATGAAAACATATCATTCGGGGTAGATGTTGAACGCAGTGATGGTCCAGTTATCTCAATTAACGGTATGTTCGATGCTGTCAGACTTACCCACGATAAATCATCAATCGCAATTAACAGGAAGTTCGATGATATCACAGGGGAGTCATACGTCATCATCACTATCATCAACAACGGTAAAACATACATGATGCATGTCTCATCAACTGGAGTTAGTGAATGCCATGAATGTTAACCAAGTTAAAATTAGAATCAGAACCCACGCTCCTCACGATGTAGATGAAGCTGAATTTACATCTATTGAGGACGCTATCAACTATCTAACATCCCACAAATGGAGGAAATAGGATGTCGATTGGTCTTAAGTGCAAACAATGCAAAGAATGGAAGAAAGAAGTTCCAGATAACACATGTATAGATGAACTACCAATCAAATGCCCAGTTTGTGGTAACCGCGTTCAAGCGTACGCGATCGCCCACTGGATGAGAGATATGAATCCAAATCTATAGGAGGATCATCATGGAAAAATGCGCATGCAAAAGTAATCTATGTAAAGACGAAGATGCAATCAACTCTATAGCTAAACAGATTCCTACTAAGGTATTGATAAACGAAATTATTCGACGTGAAGGAGTAGAAATATGGTCGGTAGATGAAGATGACTCATATAGTCTTCGTATTGCTCGCATGAGCTTCAAATCATTCTCTACCCGTAAAGACGTAGGACCAACTCGAATTCTCATAATCAACGACCAGGAGGAACGCGTATATGGAAGAAGTTACAATTCAACCTAACTGCATCCCACAACCATCTCTCTCAACTGCATATGATATTGGTAAGCAGATTGAAGCAAAACAAGCTGAAATCGATCGTTTGCGTGAAGACTCTGGCATCACGAAGCTGGAAGCCGAACTGCAAGCTCTCAACGAAGCATACACTGAAATCATAAATAACTGTATAGCTGCCGGTACATTTGAAGAAGGACCTCTCCGCCTCATATCAAAGGGCGGTCAACGGCGCAAACTTATTCCAGAAGCATTCCACAAAGCATATCCGCAGATGTTCTACAAACTCGCATCGGTCCCAGTGTCCGCCTCTGAGAATGAGCTTGCTTCCTATTATGAGTCTGTGTGTGGTCTCTCTAAGAAGGAAGCCAAACGCAAAGCAAAAGATGAAATCACATCCATGAGTGAAATGGTAGGCAAGCCCCGTTATGAACTCATTAACCTAACGGAGTAACATCATGCGATATCTAGAGATCATCGCGTCGTTATCGTCTAACTCACACACTCTTAAGGAGGAAGAAAGAATATGGGATGCGGGAAACGTCTAATTGATTCCATGATATTAAAAGTAGCTGCGTGCATATGGCCAACCTCATTCCACGAGGACATGCTGATTGAAGAGATCAGTGAGTTACAAGAGAAGCTTGCTTCCTTGTCAATCAAAATCCTTCACTGTAGGCGCGGCCGCATTGATATTGACCTGGTGATAGAAGAGATCGCAGATGTACAAATCTGCCTCGAACAATTCATAGAATGTCATAAACTGCACGATGCTGTAGATGAAGTGCGAAAAGGTAAAATCAACCGTCTAATAGAACGTATCGAAGCAGAAAACTACGAGATCAGGTGATGACACATGGAAATAACAGTAGACACTATAGCGCAAGGACACGAAAGGGTAGTCCGCGACATCCTCCTGCACGGCGAAGAACTTGAAACTGAAGACGGCGAACTTACAATAGAGTGGCCGCCTCACGATCCATATACCATCCACATCAAACACCCCTTTCAACACCCCATGATTAGTGATTCATGTATGTTTGGAGAAAAGTCGATGCAACAGTACGTTAATCAGCTGCTTACGTTGCATCCGCCGGGTAGTATGAGAGCGACCTACTATTATAGTAATCGCCTCTTCGACTATCCGAAAGTCACGATAATCGCAGAAAATGATATAGAAATGGGCAGGATAGTAGAAGGAAACGGTAACGGCAAAGGCATCAATCAAATCATAACATCAATTGTGGAGCGCCTTGCTAAAAGTCCTAACTCGCGCCGCGCCATAGCAATCACATGGGTGCCCGAAATTGATATTCAATCTAGGGAGCCGCCATGTCTCCAGATTGTGCAGTGCTTTATTAGAAACAATCAACTGCATATGACAGTAGTCTTCAGATCCCATGACATGCTATCAGCATATGGTGCGAACGTATACGGTTTGGCGCACATGCAGAAACTTATCTGTGACGAGATCAATGAGTTATCTATAAACAAGATCACTATTGGCACTCTTACAACCATATCATCTAGCGCACACATCTACTGGAAACGCGATAAGCAAGAACTCAATGAATTCAAGAAGAGGATGATACTGTGAAGCTGTTTAATCGTACACCGCGCGCTGCGTGTTACTTCTGTGGTAGCGTTGTCGAAGTTCCCGAGGATGCTGAGAATGACCCCTCTCGCGTCTTCGTATGCCGCGAGTGCAATGAAAAACTATCTCACATACATCCCAGAGTTATCACTTCGCGCGCTGAACTCAATGAGATCGCGGAGAAACTCCTCTCCCTCCCGGTCAGTGACTTCGCGTACGTAATGGATTTGATTTCAAGTCAGCTCCAAACTATAAGCGAACTCCAATGTGGATCTATGGAAGGTTGCTGATATGTTTAAATGTACAATTAAGACAGACTTACTCAAAGCATTCTTAGAGGCCGCCCAACTCATGGGGCTAGCAGTACCCCTTAACTTCCAACCCGATAAAATCATTTGCGACACGATAGATGCCGCGAATACTGAATTCTTCTCTGGCGTCGTCTATACCGAAAGCATGGAGATAGATCAACCAGAAATCGTCATGTTGGGGTTAGGCCGCGCCATCGATGTGTTGGCAAAAGCTGGAGGCAAAGACAGTATCACAACGCTGACACGCATTGACGGCGGAGTACAACTCGAAGTTAACCGAATCAAATACACCATTAGACAGTCAGTAGAAGGGCGTCGCGCCCCTAAACTTCCAGCATTCAATCACCCATTACACTTCAACCTAGAAACAAGTGGATACATAAGCAGCATAAACGCAATCTCTGCACAATCCACCAACGACAAGAATAAAGCTATTTACATCACCTTCTCTGACAACCAATTCATCCTACAAGATCGTGTAGATGACCCCATCACCGTCACTTGGGAAGCGGATGAACTCTCAATTCTCAGACAAGACTCATCCGACATCCAGAGATGTGTGATCTCTCTCGACTACCTTAAAGAATCATCCGCCGTCTTAAAAATCTTCGACACCCTCAGCATCAACATGAAAGCAGATTCTCCCTTTATCATTAAAGGAGAATCCGACAAGATCAAACTGGGGTTCATCATAGCACCTCGCATAGAATCGTAGAGCATATTTATATGCAGGAAAATTAAACTTTTAAATGTTCTTTAATCTTTTCGGTGACCTTATGCCTAGTGGTACATTATATGCTCCAGATGGGAGGATGTATATCAGGAAGTCAATGTTGGAAGAGTTTACATTCTGTCCTTATAAATTCAAGCGTGTTTGGATTGACGGTGTGGAGAAGCGTCCAAATCAAGCGATGCTAATGGGGACTCGCTTCCATGACTTCGCGGAAAAGTTCTTTGACTACTGCCTTGGGATAACTCCCGATAGGTGGGATGAGTTTATTCCTCGACAGTTTATACCAGAAGAAGCAGAGATGGCAAAGTGGTTTATTGAGAGAGAACAAAACAGATACTATGAGCTAGAGAAAGCTGGGCGTCTTAATGAATTCATGCCTATTGCGCGCGAAGACACGATGACGAGTAGTACACTCCTTCTAACCTCAACAGTAGACCGCATCGACTGGTTTGATAAGTCAAAAGACCAGATATCGATAGTGGAATACAAAACTGGGAGGAAAGTAAATGAGGAGAGCTTGATTCGACAGCTTGCATTCTATACTCTCTTGTGGAATGACGTTAGGCGCAAAGGTATCGTTGTGAATCTACAACTGGTTAATCCACGTCTCAAGATTGTCCGCAACTTCTCTGTCCAACAGTGGCATTTAGACAAAGCTATGAAGGGAATTTCGAAGCTGCGCGCCGCCATCCGCAACAACGATTATCCGCGCAAGTGCTCCAACGTCAAGCTTGCGTTCTGTCAACTATGTACCCCCGATGAATGCGGCTTCTGGAAGAACGTGCAGAACGTTGACATCACATCACACTATGATGACAACTTCACATTCTTACAACACAGGGGAGAAGATCATGAAATACACAGTATCTGATATAAAACAGTGGGTAGCAGTATTCCTTGAGGAAGACAACTTCTTCATGGCACACGAGGCTATAAAAATCCTACTATATACCCCCACGGGGCAAGACATCCCGAACGACCTCGTTGTTCACACTATCTATACAGAGTACCTTAAAATCATAAATAAACGTCCTCGCTCTACCATCTGCAATGATCACTTAGAGTCCCTCAACAACAACACTATCATCAGCGCCTCCATGGTAGGAGATGAAAATGAGGAATAAATTATTAGCAACCCGATATTTACAGCCTGGTGAAACCGAGCCCGACATGTATAAGAGAGTAGCTTCCGCTGTTTGTCGCAATCACTACAGCAATGAATTCGCACAGGAAGTTACGGCTGCTATGCAGAACTTCTTCTTCCTGCCCAATAGCCCGACACTCGCAAACGCCGGAACCTCCAAAGTAGGCGGCTTATCAGCATGCTACGTACTTCCTATACACGACTCCCTCGATAGCATATACAAGACATTACGGGATGCTGCGCTCGTTCATAAGTTCTTCGGTGGCACCGGTTTTGACTTTAGCGAAGTGAGACCCAGGGGTTCACCCATAGAGTCAACGGGGGGTTCAGCGTGTGGCGTCCTAAAGGTCATCGAACTCTTCAATCAGGGCGCCGATACCATCCGGCAAGGTGGGAAGCGTGAAGGCGCTAACATGGGGATACTGCGATGCGACCACCCTGATATAGAGGAGTTTATACGAGCAAAAGAACAAGACGGCGTATTAACGCACTTCAACCTCTCAGTGGCAGCTACAGACGACTTCATGAAACACGGTGACTCCAACCTCATTGATCAGATTGTTCATCACGCATGGCTCCATGGCGACCCAGGTATTATCTTCATCGATGCCATTAACCGCAACAACGTTAACCGCCACCTCTACGACATCACAGCAACAAATCCTTGCGGAGAGCAACCCCTCGGCCCATACGAAAGCTGTAACCTGGGAAGTCTCAACCTCTCGAAGTTCTGTATAGAAGGTGACTTTGACATCGATCTCTTCAAAGAACACATCCGCATGGGTGTACGCTTCCTCGATAGTGTCATCGACATCAACAACTTCCCGATACCCGAGATACGCGAAGCTACCCTTTTAACCCGCAAGATCGGTCTCGGCATCATGGGGTGGCATGATCTTCTGATACAGTTGGAAATCCCATATGCGTCGCGCGAAGCAATGGAGCCCATACATACAATCGGAGCTGTATTAAAAAAGACAGCGATTGATGAAAGCTGCATCCTTGCAGAAGAGTATGGTCCATATCCTGCATGGGAAGGGTCTGAGTGGCAGAAGCAGGGGATTGAAATCCGCAATAGTACGCTCTTAACCATCGCGCCCACAGGTACCATTAGTTATCTCGCAGGTTGCTCAAGTGGTATCGAACCTCACTTTGCGAAAGAATATACCCGCGAATCAGAAGCTGGCACTGAGAAGTTTGTTATCGACATCGACGACTCCGATATCTCCCATAACATTCACTATCTATGGCACCTCAATCATCAGGCGAATTGGCAGAAGTACATCGATAATGCAGTAAGCAAAACAATCAATCTCCCATCCACAGCAACCGAAGATGACATTCGCGAAATCTATAAAACAGCGCACGACCTGGGTTGCAAGGGTGTCACTATCTACAGAGACGGAAGCAAAACATCTCAAGTATTAACTACACCATCTGCGCCGCACTCTACACCCAAACCGCAGTCACTACTACCTCCAGGTGTTACCCGTAGGCCAGGTCACATCTACACTCTACCATCGGGTTGCGGGACAATGCGCGTTATCATCGGCGCAGAAGACGAGCGGTATGAATCACTACGCGAAGTCTTCGTTCTCACAGCAGGCGGCTGCACCGCTAACAACGAATCTACAGGTAGACAGATATCCGATTCCCTCGAATACGGTATGCCCGCGACTCTCATATCTTCAACCCTCCATAAGGTGAAGTGTATTAACGCGATGAAGAGCAAGGAGTCAATCGGTAAATCATGCTCTGATAATATTGGTCTGTGTATTGATTGGGAATTAAGGGACTTCGTTAAGAGTGCTCCGGCACCTATAGTACAGGTTCCTACATGCCCCGACTGTCATAGGCCATTATCATTCGGTAGTGGTTGCGCGCAAGGCGAATGCCCCCACTGTGGTTGGAGTGGATGTTCATGAAAGAATCATCTGAAATCAACAATCTAATCTTATTCCTCGATAAGGTCGGCGCTGCTCTTGAAACCTCAGAAGGATGGGATGATAGCGAAGATCTATGGATGGAGTATTTCGAAAAAGCTGATGTGCCAGATGACGGTCACTATTTATTCGGTGATTGGGTTGAGGTTGCGCCCGCGATGAAAGCCCTTTCTCACATGATTAAAGCAGGAGTATTCAAATGAAGACCCCGGCTTGATAAAGTATCAGAGTATAAAAGATATGTACACGAAGAGGTATTGGTAATGAAAGAACTCATACCTCCCATTTACTTCCACCTTCTGAACTACCCGAAGGAAGACAAGTTAACAGAATGTTTGTGTTGCGGGAGACAGTACTACACAGCGCCACTCCACGAGTTCTACGGTGTCTGCGGCATCGAGTGCTTCGCAATCGAATACCACATGCCGTTTGAACTTACTAAAAAATTCAGAGACTACTTAAGAAACAAGCTATATCTCTCAAACCTCAACTTCAACAACCTTAGGAGTGACTAATGATGAGGACAGATTGGCATACTTACTTCCTTGATATAGCGTTGAGATGCGCTAAGCAGGGAACCTGCAGAAGACGTAACAGGGGAGCTATTATTGTTGATGAACATCGCCGCATCATTTCCACCGGTTACACAGGGGTTGTAAGCGGCGCCAAGCATTGTATAGAACTTGACGACTGTATGCGCGAGTACTACAGCATCCCTTCGGGCTCTAACTACGAGTTCTGTAGATCAGTGCATGCTGAAATGAATGCACTCCTACAAGCTGGGATCGACAGAGCGCGCGGCTGCTATTTATATTTAGCAGGCGTCAATCCAGATGGCTCCATTATCGAGCACGATGCCCCCTGCTTACTGTGCACGAAGCTCATTGTACAATGCCAGATTAAAGCTGTGGTTATCTTACAAGCAGACGGTAGCTACAGCATTCATCATCCAGCAGCTCTTCTTTCCTTCAGGAGCTCGGAAGCTATCGACCGCATTTCGATGATGCCTACAGGCGGAGAAACAACAGAGTGATCACCATGGTAGTTATAGGAACAGATGCTAGGTTTGAAGCCGCGCANNTTTAAGATCAACGCTCCCATCTCGTCTCTCAACGAGTGCGGATATGTTATTGACTACAAGAAGCTCAAAGATGTCGTAAGTGAGTACGACCACAAAGTCATATTGAATGACAATGACCCTCTTGGCGACATTCTGATCTCCAATAATCAACATGTTGTACTCTTGAACTGTGAACCCACGTGCGAAAATATCTCTGAGCTAATACTCGGCGAAGTTATGCGAATGATGAAAGAAAACAACATCACATACAATGACATCACCATCACGGTGTGGGAAAATGGCAACAGTTGGGCGACCGTAAACAGCAAGGACTGGAAGTGATGATGTGAAGATCAACGAAATATTCACCTCAATCCAGGGCGAAGGGCCTCTCACCGGTATGAAGTGTCTCTTTGTGCGCACATACGGATGTAACAGAAACTGTAGTTTTTGCGACACTAAAAAACACAACAATGTGTTCGTCGAACTCCCAGTGGATGATATCGTAAAGGTTATCGACAACGCGGGTCTCCGCCGCGTCGTCATAACTGGAGGCGAGCCCACGATACAGCTGAATGAACTAAAAACTCTCGTTCATACTCTTACGGCAAACGGCTATCACGTGTCGCTAGAAACAAACGGTGACATCCAGTCATATGATACGACAGACTTCGACTGTGTTGTTGTTTCCCCGAAGGATCTCGTTACCCTCAAGAAGTGGGTGAAGTATACACCTGAGTTTGACAATACATATCTCAAAGTAGTTGTCCATGAGCGCAACGTCGACGATGTCATGAAACTAGCAGCAGAGTATGACCTCCAAGACATCTACTTCATGCCCCTGGGTACAACTCCCTTGGAGATCATTGTGCGATCTGCTCTCATCCTCAACAAGATGAATGAATACAATATCGAAGGGTTTCTCTCGACCCGTATGCACATACTATATGGAGTGAGGTAATATGGCAAAAGCAGTACTCATCTTATCCGGCGGCTTAGACAGCACGACATTAATGTACGACCTTCTGAACAAGGGAATTGAGGTTCATGCAATCTCATTCTTCTACGGACAGAAACACTCGAAAGAATTGGAGTGTGCGCACATCCTGTGTGATAAGTTAAATGTACCCCATAAGATCATCGATCTTGAGGTTCTGAATGAGGTTGCGCCCTCCGCGTTAACGCGAAGCGAGATCGAAGTTCCAGAAGGTCAATATGACAGCGACAACATGAAAGCGACCGCAGTACCAAACCGTAACATGGTTATGTTGGCGCTTGCAACCGCATATGCTATTTCAATCGGTGCTAACTATGTAGCATACGGCGCGCATGCGGGCGATCACACCATATACCCAGACTGCCGGCCCAAGTTTGTCAAACACATGACAGATGCAATCGCCTCATGCGATTGGTCTAAAGTTGAACTCTTGGTCCCCTATCTCTACATGACGAAGGGGGAAATAGTTAAAGTAGGCCTCAGCCTCGATGTTGACTACAGCAGTACGTGGACATGCTATAAGGGAGGAGACAAGGCTTGCGGCAAATGTGGTTCATGTACAGAGAGGTTGGAAGCCTTCGTATTTGCGAATGCAGTAGATCCCACCGAATACGAAACCACTGAGGAGGAATCAGAATGAGTGCGTCCTGCGTTGTCTATCTCCCNNACGGAGCAGCGCGTCCTAACATCTCAATCTGCTTACGTGCCATTGAAAGACCATAATGGCATACACATGTCTAGACTCGTCGACATCATTAGAGAGTTAGAAGGTGAACCTATCGAGATGGATGACAGTATCCTCGAGCTTCTCGCGCTCTCTCACGATACCACTAACTCCTACTGGGACTGCGCTTGGGAGAGTCTCCATGATACAGAAGAGAATCAGAGTCTCAAGACTGCATGCCGTTTAGAAGGTGTGAAGCGCGACAAGGACGTAAAATGGTATGTAACTCTAGAAGTGCCATATACATCTGTTTGTCCGTGCAGCCACGAAATGGTAAAAGCGAAGGGTCACGGTATCCCACATATGCAGAGAGCGAAGGCGCGTGTAACAGGCTTACTGAATCCCAATGAGGATCTGTCAACCGCGATCTGCACCGCTATAAGCAAGATATGCAATGCCGTCGTATTAATCCCTCTCCCTCGCATGAAGAGGAAGGATGAACTCGCATGGTGTGAGAGGGCTGCAGACATAAATCTGTTCGTGGAGGATGCTGCGCGTGAAGTAGCAAAAGCAATCGACAACTGGTTTAACGACTGGGTTGTCGTTTGCGAACATGAAGAATCCATCCACCAACATAATGTGGTTGCTGTGTGCAGGAAGGGCGACGAACTGCGGTAGGGTGATTGCATGGAGATACTAGTAGACACTAGAGAAAAGAAACCCACATATTCTTTTCTCACAGAACGCTTCCCCGAGCACACATTCAAGTGGCAAAAGCTCGATGAAGGCGATTTTGACTCCGGCTCTGTGTTAGTAGAACGTAAGACAATCGCCGACCTCTACGGTAGCATTATGGGAGTTGGGGGTAGGCCCGGTAGATTATCATCACAACTCAGCAGGTTGGCAACTCATGATGACAGAGTTCTCTTTGTTCTTATCACTGGGAGTATTGATAATTATGTCAATCAAATGAAAGAGGAGTTTGGGGTTATTATTAAGCCTGATATTCTTGTCGGCGCCATCGCATCTATATCATGTAGAGAGCGTATTCATATCATGTGGATACAGGATCATTATGACGGTCTTGTTGAAATGGTAAGGTTTATGCAAGGTGTGGAGGAAGGCAAACACATGGTGCCGAGTAAGAGGGAGCCGGATAATTTATTGGCGCGCTACTTCGGGGTAACGATTAATGAGATGAAGGAACTCAAGATGCGGTTTGGCTCACTCCAGAATATGATGAATGCATCTGAAAAGGATCTCCAAAAGGTTCATGGCATTGGGAAGGCGAAGAGTGCGAAGATAAAGGAGTTGTTAACACGCACATGGTGAGAGATCATGGAAGTGATGGAAGCTGTGATGGAGGAACTTAAAGCTCGTTCTGTTTATCTATATGAAACATATGCTCCTTACTATGTATGCTCCTTCATGACACATGCTTTCAACCAAATGAATCAGAGAAGAGAGATCTATTGGGATTCTAAGAGAGTTCCGAACATGCGTTTACATATTTTGTTCGTAGCCCCCGCCGGCTTCATGAAGAGCTTTTACATGGGGACTATGGGGGGCGAACGTTTCTCAATCTTTAGGAATTGTGGAACGCCTATTGGCTTTGAGCAATCAATGACAGAGGCAGCATTCGTAGGTACTATTCGCGATATAGATGGTATTGGACACCCTACATTAGGCGCGGCTGCCGATTACAAAGACGGCTTGCTGTTAATCGATGAGTTCAGTGCACTCACGAATGCAATGAAAGTACAATACAATAGTCAGATGGATGCCCAACTGTTGGCAGCTCTCGATCATGGGCATGTTGTAAAAAGACTAGGCACCGGGCGCATAGAATATACTACTAACATGACGCTGTGGGCGGGTGTTCAGCCCGCGAAGTATGATCTATCAAGTGGTCTAGGACGCCGTATGTGCTTTTTACTATTCCTACCCACTAAGCTAGATAATGTTGCTCTCATGCGTACTATGCATAAGACGAGGAATATCAGACCTGATGTTAGGGAAATGGACAACCTGTGGGGATTGATTAAGAATTCGGTTTCCAACATGGAGTGTATTGAAACTATTGACTTCGGAGACAGCGTCCTTAAGTTGTATGAGGAGCTGAATTTGTTTTCATACGAAAGCAGCTATTTTGATCGGCTGTTGTTAGGATGGCATTTAGCTACGTATGGCGCGGAGCCCCATATGATGATAGAGGCGCAAGATAAGGAACTCCT
>MTKW01005820.1_pt1 | contig 16426 bp, 14 predicted proteins | sample 1042761 | NCBI WGS metagenome assembly MTKW01 (sample SAMN06205366, study PRJNA360243) | anaerobic digester metagenome | biome: Wastewater treatment plant; feature: Anaerobic digester sludge; material: sludge; isolation source: anaerobic digester fed with sludge from wastewater treatment plant ... | reverse complement strand
AGAAAAGGCTCTCAGAAAGAAAACCAAAGAGACTAAGGCAGGTTCCTCTATGCTGGACGATGCTTTGAAGATGGATGCCGGTGAGAAAAGCCAAAACAAGAAGAATTAATTCGAGTATTAGAGGATTTTTAGAAGATATGTCGTAATCAGTTTATTATATGCTCTATTTCCATGTTGGTAGTGAGGGAGGGGAAGAGTTCGTGCAGGAACAACAGACTGCATTTAAGCTGGACAGAGAAATAAAATCTGTCCTGGCCACTGACTGCGGTTCTACAACAACAAAAGCCATCCTTATTGAAAAGGTTGGCGATGAATATCGCCTTATTGTACGAGGCGAAGCTCCGACAACTGTTGAAGCGCCTTTTGAAGACGTCACAATGGGTGCAAGAAACGCTATACGGGAAATCGAAGAGCTCACAGGCAGGCATTTTCTTAGCGATAAGGGAGTCATTACTCCTACCCAATCTGATGGGACAGGTGTAGATATTTACATGTCTACTTCTTCTGCCGGTGGAGGCCTCCAGATGATGGTAGCCGGCGTCGTAAAGACGATGACTGCTGAATCGGCGGCCAGAGCTGCTCTGGGAGCCGGAGCAATTGTTATGGACGTCATTTCAGTTGACGACGGCAGAAAGCCCCACGAGAAGATTCAGCGAATCAGGCACCTGAGGCCGGACATGATCCTTCTTTCCGGAGGGATTGACGGAGGTACGATTACCCACGTCGTTGAAATCGGCGAGTTGATTTCAGCGGCAGAACCCAAGCCCAGGCTTGGAATAGGTTACCGACTACCCATTATTTACGCGGGAAATAAAGACGCGCGCAAACACATAAACGATATTTTGGAAGAAAAGACAGACTTAAGGGTTGTTGAAAACCTAAGGCCCGTTCTTGAAAAAGAAGTCCTGGGGCCTGCAAGAGAAGAAATCCACAACCTCTTTATGGAACACGTTATGGCACAGGCACCTGGCTACAACAAACTCATGGCGTGGACTCCGATACCAATCATGCCTACCCCAGGAGCTGTGGGTAATTGCATGCAGACGGCTTCCAAGGAATACGACATGAGCGTTATCGGTGTTGACATTGGGGGAGCCACCACTGACGTGTTTTCTGTGTTCGGAGAGTTCTTTAACAGAACTGTGTCGGCAAACCTGGGAATGAGTTATTCTATCTGTAACGTCCTCCTGGAAGCCGGCGTTGAAAGAATTGTCAGATGGATTCCTTTCTCAATTGAAGAAGGGGCTCTCAGAAATAGGATCAGAAATAAGATGATCCGCCCCACAACCATTCCTCATACTCTTGATGACCTGATTATTGAGCAAGGTATTGCCAGGGAGGCACTGCGCCTTGCATTTGTGCACCACAAGAGCCTTGCAGTAGGGTTAAGGGGTGTACACAGGCAAAGGACAATCGGGGATACCTTTGAGCAGAGCGGATCAGGAGATACCTATATCGATATGGCAGACCTGGGCATGCTCATCGGATCAGGGGGAGTTTTGTCTCACGCACCCAGGCGGGCACAGTCTGCTCTGATGATGTTGGATGCGTTCCAGCCAGAGGCAGAGACTATGCTGGCTGTTGACTCTATCTTTATGATGCCCCAGCTGGGTATCCTGGCATCGGTCCATCCCAAGGCATCTATGCAGGTGTTTGACAGGGACTGCCTGGTGAAGTTGGGAACAGCCATTGCTCCTTCAGGCCCCAATGGGAATGTCAAGTACGGAGATCCATGTGTGAAGGTCACCCTTGACTACGAAGGAGAGAAAATTGAAGAGTCGGTGCCTTTTGGTTCAATTAAGGTTATTCCGATCCATGAAGATAAAACCGTTGAAGCAGTTATTCAGCCTTCAAGGCAATTCAATGCAGGAAAAGGGTATGGGCATAATGTTGAGACTACAGTTCACGGCGGAGTGGTTGGGGTAATCATAGACTGTAGGGGACGTCCTTTAGCCCTCCCTGATGATGTGGCACTCAGAAATTCGAAACTGGTTGAGTGGTTCCTGGCCATGAATATGTATCCTGCAGAATCACTGAAGAAATACGCAGATATGTAGAGGGGAGGAAGGAGCAAATGGCACACGCGTATACACCAGGGTTAAAAGTTACTGAAAGAGCGACAATTAAGAAAATTCGCCGCCTTCCTATCCTCGGCGAAGTGCTGGTTGAAAAAGGGCAGGCGGTTTCGCCTCACACAGTTGTGGCGAGAACAGATATCCCCGGTAATCCGCAGACTGTTAACGTTGCAAACGTTTTAGGTGTAGAGCCTGAGGATATTGTGGATTTCATGAAGAAAAAGGAAGGCGATTTTGTTAAGAAGGACGAGCTTATAGCAGAGTACAAGTCGTTCTTCGGCCTTTTCAGGCAACAGGCCCAATCACCTGCAGACGGCACAATAGAGATGGTTTCTTCGGTTACAGGACAGGTCACCCTTCGTGAGCCTCCTGTACCTATCGAGATTGATGCTTATGTTGACGGCGTAGTTGAGGAAGTACTCCCTAACGAAGGGGTTATTGTCCACACTGAGGGCGCATTCATTCAGGGAATCTTTGGTGTTGGCGGAGAGATTCAGGGAGTCATAAGGGTAGCAGTTGATTCGCCCAATGATGTTTTTGACGCTTCCAGGGTCAAAAACGATGATAACGGCAAGATACTTGTGGGCGGCTCTCTTATAACCTTAGACGCGATCAAAAAAGCTGCAGAAGTAGGAGCCAAAGGTATTGTAGCAGGTGGAATAATCGACAGCGATCTTATCGAGTATGTTGGGTTTGATATTGGAGTGGCTATTACAGGACACGAAGACATCCCGGTTACTGTCATTATCACCGAGGGCTTTGGCAAGATGAAAATGGCCGATAAGACTTTCGAGCTGCTTAAGGACCTGGATGGCTTCAAAGCTTCGATTAACGGCGCAACTCAGATTCGTGCTGGAGTAATGCGTCCTGAGATCATAGTTCCCGGGTATGAAGCAAAAACCGGCCGAAAAGAGCAAGACTTGACTCAAGGCCTGGTTAAAGGAACGCCTATCAGAATTATTCGAGAGCCTTATTTCGGCATGCTTGCTGAAATTGTTGACTTACCTCCTGAACTGCAGGTTATTGAATCTGAGGCTAAGGTAAGAATTTTGAGGGCAAAGTTGGAAGATGGAACTATGGTGACTGTTCCAAGAGCCAACGTTGAGATGATTGAAGGCTAGCGGGCCAAAATCAAAAAGGAACGAAACAGGGAGATAATATCTCCCTGTTTTTCATTAATAGAGATAATTGTGACTGGGGCCATTGGGCTCCGGTTTTTGTTTCTGCCATAAAGGGATAAAATGTCTTGGTGAAGAACAATGGTTAGTACACGGTGATGAAAGGCCAAAAGGTTCTTTTAGAAGGGGGGACTAAGAAGCAGGTTGTCCCGGTGACCGCCTGCGGTGAGTATGGATGACCGGATTTTACGAGAATTCATGGACGAACCTGTAATTCCCTTAAGGACAAAAATGGATGACTTCTTACCTGTGGTGTTGGGTGTCCGTAGGGCAGCACAGATTATCATGCCTGCAGAACTACCTGATGCCGCCATATTGGGCGCAACCATCGATGACAGGTTTCGCAGCAAGATGGAGGGCCGGCGAATTCCAGGGGAGTCTCTGGGCAACTTCATTAAGGCCAAGACAGGGAAGTTTTGGCGACGAAATAAGATGCAAGAGTTTCAATTCAGGCTACATGTGCTACGGGATCTATATGCTGAAATAGTCGAGAAGTCCCAGTCATACAAGGTATACATGGATTGGATCACGAAGTTGGGGCTCTACAAGAAAGAATTGGAATCCAGGCCGACCATAAAGGAAGTTTACATATTTAACGACCCGCAAGTTGCAGTGGAGCTTGAAGAACTTCAAGATATCAGGAAGGATATCAGGTATGACTCAATGAAATCTCCTGATCTTTCAGCACCGGTATCGTTACGGGCGTTTCCTGAAGAGATTAATACATCTTTCATGAAAAAGCTTGCGGCTATACTGGATTTTCCTGTTTGCTGTGCAGATAGATATGCTTTTGACAGGACTTCAGGAGTGTTGAGCCCTGAAGTAAGGGCTTCGAACCAGATCATCCACTCAGAGAATTCGGAAGAAGTAAACAGTCTGGCCTACTTTACGAAAGATTTTTTCCCTTGCCAACCTGATTGCCCTGAAGCCGCCAAGATTGGCAGGGCCATCTATGAAAAAATGAAAGGCATAGATGCTGAATTGGCCGATAAATACCTTCAGCATGCTGCCGGAAATGTCATGCTGGTGAAGCAGTACCCTGAAATCATCCAGCAGAGAATAGCAAATCTGGAACGGCAAGCTGGGGTTGAAAAGGACGGCCAATCTGAGACTGAAGAATAATCTGTGAAGGCCACGGTCTACAGGAGCCTAAAGCAGTTCCGGGCTAAGAGTCAGTACCGGAAAGGCATGGTTTAATCATTCTCAAAGGTGAGTTGCCAAGCCCTCTGAAACCTCCTTCCGGTTGTGCTTTCCACGAACGTTGCCCCAGGGCATTGGATATTTGCAGTGAGCAAAGGCCTGAGTGGCGGGAGGTGGCGCCAGAGCATTTTGTAGCGTGTCACTTGCACCCTTGACTGCTTTATCATGCCCGGGCAACGTGGTATTGTACAATGGAATGTGGAAGGTTCAACAGCAATGTGTCAGAGAGGGCGATCATCTTGAGAATTAAGAGCAGTGTAGTCCAAAACCCCCTTTTTGATGTAGATGGTGTGCCAGGACAGGGTAAACTGATAGAGCCAATCGAGGCCCCGGTGCCATGTTATGAAAATGCTTTTGAAGGTGTTGAGGATCTCGTAGTTTTGAGAAAATGTGTGGTCCAGTGTAACCAGTGTATGTTGAGAAAGGGAGCAAAAGGCGTAGTTTTTGGCGAAGGAAATCCCAGAGCCCGGATAATGTTTGTTGGTGAAGGGCCGGGTAAGACAGAAGATGATACCGGCAAACCTTTTGTAGGAAGAGCAGGGCAGCTTTTGGATCTTATGCTCAGGGCCCATGGTTTTTCCAGGGAAGAAGTGTTCATAGGAAACATAGTGAAGTGCCGCCCTCCAGGGAACAGGCTTCCAACAAACGAGGAAGTACAGGCATGCCTTCCTAACCTTAAAGCCCAGATAAGAGTAATACAGCCCGAGATAATTGTGCTCCTTGGGGCGTTATCATCTCAGACCCTGATAGACCCTGGTATCCGGGTAACTAAAGACAGGGGAAGATGGTTCGAAAAAGAAGGGATAAACTATCTGGCCACTTTTCATCCTGCTGCAGTGCTCAGGGATGAAACCGGAAAGAAGCCATTGATGTGGGAAGACTTCAGGAGTCTCAGGTATAAGTACGAACATTTGTGCAAGAAATAATGATTTGGATTGATTAATAGAGCCTTAGTGAATGGTGAGAACTTTGGAACACAGAATTAGTACTGTAACAACTGAATCTGCGGATGGAACCAGAAGGCTGGGAAGAGCCATAGGTGAGCACCTTGAAGGCAGCGAGATTATTGTGCTGGCAGGTCCTCTTGGCGCAGGAAAGACCGTCATGGTTCAGGGCATGGCCCAGGGTTTGGGCATCAGTAGATCAGTCAGCAGTCCCAGCTTTGTTCTGGAAAAGATCTATCAGGGTTCTTTGATTCTTCATCATTTCGATTTTTACAGGCTGAACCGGGAAGAAGTCATAGAATCCGGCCTGTTGCTGGATTTGGACCCCCGGTCAGTGGCAGTAATAGAGTGGGCAGAGCGTGCAGGTGATGCAGTGCCGGATTGGACATTGAAAATCACCCTCGAGTTTGATGCCGGGGCCATGGGCCCTGGCTTGCCAGATGCAATTGAGAAGCGGATTATTACCCTTGAAAGCGCCACTGCCCGGTGGGGAGAGATTGTTGAATATGCTATCCAGAAATGCAAAGAGGACAAATAGGATCCTGGCCATAGAAACCAGCACCGAGCTTTTGGGAGTCTCTGTAGTAGATGATACAGGTATGCATTTTGAGACGACAATTGTACAGGCTAGAATTCATTCTGAGATGCTCCTTCCATTGTGTATCCAGGCTTTGGAGACAGCAGGCCTGGCTCCTGAATCTATCGATTGTCTGGCAGTCTCCAGCGGCCCGGGCTCTTTTACCGGTTTGAGAATCGGTTCTGCAACTGTGCAGGGGTTTGCCCTTGCTTTGAAGAAACCTGTGGCCAGGGTGCCTACTTTTGAAGTGTATCTAAGGCAGTGTTCTGCATATGAGAATGTAGGAGTGGTTCAAGGAAAAGCCAGGGGCCAGACTGTGTGCGCCCTGTATACAAAGGTTCCGTCTACTTCTGGCGGACCTTGCGGCCTGCCCGGCTTCTGGAGCCTTTATGGTTTTGAACAGATTGTACCGGTTGCTGCAAAAAGCTATGAAGATTTTTGTGAGAATTTGAGAAAAGTAGATTCAGGGCCTGTTTGGATGACAGGGGACGCGGCGGCCGACTTCTGCCGGGTTGCTTCAGACTCTGGAACATGTGATGTTAGGCTGGTTGATGAGTATTTCAGGCTGCCACGGCCGGGCATAGTTGGCCTGATTGGCCTTCGAATGCTCCGGGAGGGTGATACAGTCCACCCTTCTTTGGCAATACCTGAATACTATCGAAGATCCCAAGCCGAGGTTGTATTGGCTCAAAAAAAAGCGAGGGAGACAAGTGATGAAGAGTCTTTTACAGGTGACAATCAGCAAAATGACTCTCAACGATCTTGATGAAGTACTTGCCATTGAGAATAAATCGTACCCAACCCCATGGACCAGGCGGGCTTTTCATTCGGAACTCACCGACAATATTTATGCTCACTACTTTGTAGCCCGGTGTGGGCAAACGTTGGCGGGTTATTTTGGAATGTGGATTATTTTGGATGAAGCTCACATTACCAACATAGCTGTTAGCCCCAAACTCCGGAGGCAGGGAATAGGAGAGCAGATGCTCAGATTCTCTTTCGACAAGGCCAAAGAACTTGGCGCGTCCAGGATGACTCTGGAAGTGAGACTCTCCAACCATGAGGCCCAGAATCTTTACAGGAAACTAGGCTTTGAGGATAAGGGGATAAGAAAGGGATATTACACTGATACCAATGAGGATGCCATCATTATGTGGAAAAACGACCTTGGGCCCGGGAAGTCCCAGGCGCCAGGAGTAAAGTGGATGATGTAGGGCTCCGTGGCCTCAAACTGAGATGAACCGTTTTCACCTGGCCAGGGCGGGTGAATTGATATCTTCCCTAGCTTTTTGGGCCGCATTTGCAATTGCTTCGAAAATATCTGCCTGGCTTAGACCGTTCCTGGCCAGCGCTTCATAGGCAAAAATGATTCCTCTGGATGAAGAGACAAGAGCGCCCTTGCCTCCTGGGCAAAAAGCAGGTTTTACATCCTGAGCGGTGCCGCCCTGGGCACCGTAACCCGGTAGAAGGAAAAGGGTATAGGGCATTATGCTTCTGAGAGCTTCCAGGTCTTCAGGATAAGTGGCACCAACCACCGCCCCTATATTGGAAAACCCGCAGTTTCCAATGGTTGAACTTCCCATGTCCCTAACTGTCTCTGCGACTCTTGCCGCAAGAGTTCCTGATAATCCAACATTTCCTTTGTGAATTTTCAGGTCTTGAAAAGCACCTGACCCGGGATTAGACGTTTTTACAAGGATGAACAGGCCACAATGATTCCTATTTGCCATTTGCACAAAAGGTTCAAGGGTGTCCGGGCCCAGGTAAGGGTTTACTGTCAGGGCGTCGGCAAAAAACTCTGATGAAGGGTCTAAATAAGCCTTTGCATAGGCTGATGCTGTATTGCCTATGTCACCCCTTTTGGCGTCCAGAATAACCGGAATGTGCATTTTGCGTGCTTGTAAAATGCATTGTGACAGGGCTTTCAACCCGGAAATACCCATACTTTCAAAGAAAGCTGCCTGGGGTTTGATTGCACATGCGTAAGTTTTTGCCACTTCAATGATTATGGAACAGAATGTTTCAAGCAAATGCTCATTTGACTTACCCGGGAAGGCCGTTTTCAGCCTGGAGCCTGAAGCGAAAAGCCGCACCGGATCAGGGTCTATTCCGATTACAATACGCGAAGCCGTCTCGGTGATTCGTTGGTCCAGCCTATCTGCAAAATGCATTATAAGCACCTCACAACCAGATTGATTTTGCCTGTGCAATATCAAGACAAGACTATCAATGCTCAGGCAGTCTGACAAGATGTGAGACTCTGTGAAACGCCGGGACGGTCCTAACGTTTCATTTGGGGATTGAAGCTGAAACGTTAGGACCGTCCCGGCGTTTCNNCGTCCCGGCGTTTCACCGTCCTGGGGTTTCAGCGTATAATTGGGATAGACTTTAAGAGGTGATACCTATGCTCATATTGGGATTCGATACATCTTGTGACGATACTTCTTGTGCAGTTGTGGAAAGCGGACGCAGAGTGTTGTCCAACGTTGTATCTTCGCAAACAGACCTTCATTCAAAATACGGAGGAGTTGTTCCTGAAATAGCGTCAAGAAGCCATCTTGAAACCATAGTACCTGTTACCAGGGAAGCTCTTTATCAAGCAGGCGTTGCTCTGGAAGATATCCACGGGGTGGCTGTTACTGATGGCCCGGGCCTGTTGGGTTCGCTACTGGTAGGCGTATCCTATGCCAAGAGCCTGGCTTATGGGTTGGGTATTCCGCTTATCGATGTACATCATCTGGCAGGCCACATATACGCGAACTTTCTTGGCGAGTCTGTGCCTTGTTTCCCTCTCCTGAATCTTGTAGTTTCAGGTGGGCACTCTGACTTGATTTTTATGCCGTCCCACGGGCAATTCAAAACTATTGCCGAAACCCGGGATGATGCTGCGGGAGAAGTATTCGACAAGGTTGCAAGGGAAATGGGGCTTCCTTTTCCCGGAGGCCCTTACCTGGATAAACTTGCGGAAACAGGTGATCCTGACCGGATCTTTTTCCCTTTTCCTAAAATCCGGGGTTCAAGGTATGATTACAGCTTTTCGGGCATTAAGACCCGTGCTCTTCTCGAATTCGAGTCAGGCGGTAGAAGAAACGCCCTTAAGCGGGATTTGGCTGCAAGCTTCAGAAAAGCCGTAGTGGATCAACTTCTGCGCCCTGTGGAAGAGGTTCTTCAAGACACAGGAGCGAAAAGCTTTGCAATTTCCGGGGGAGTGGCCGCCAATACCTTGTTGAGGGAGGCAGGTTCTACTCTGGCTGCGGAACTGAATATCCCGCTTTTTATTCCGCCAAAACAGCTATGCACAGACAATGGTGCAATGATTGCTTCGGCTGCTTATTACAAGTATCAGATGATCGGACGCACACTGCTTAAACCGGGCCTTCAGTCCCGGCTTAGCCCAGTGGCAGGTTTGGAATTGGATTCCTGGGGAGGATGATAATCAATGATTCTGAGCCCCACACCATCCCCTTCAATCGAAGCCCTCTTATATCACGCCCAGATGGAAGGGATATTGCCAATTACCTCCCGGTGTAACATGGGCTGTATTTTTTGCTCCAATGCTTACAATCCCAGGGGCTGTGAGATTTTCAGTATACCCCCGCGGCCCATGGAGGAGATCCGGGATACAATATTGTGGCTCGGAGGGTCAAGAGGCCCTGTGGTGATTGGTGAATCAGTCACTAGAATCAACGAAGGAGAACCCCTTACCCATCCTGATTTTCTTGAGATTCTCCGGCTTGTGCGCCAAACCTATCCTGGAAGGGCTATCAGGGTTACAACAAATGCGTCTCTTTTATCAGAAGATTTGATCAAAGAGATTATAGAGCTGGGCCGTGTTGAGTTCGTGATTTCTCTTAATACCGTTGGGCATAGAGAGAAAGTAATGGGAGACAAGGAGCCCAAGAAGACTCTTGACAATGTGAGGGCTCTTGGGGCAAAGATTTCTTTTGAAGGAAGCATAGTGGCTTTGCCTGCTATTACCGGGTGGGAGGATATTGAGAACTCCGCCAAATTCCTGAAAGATTCCGGCGCCTGGTTTATACGGATTCTTGCACCTGGGTTTTCAGAGAATCATCCATTAAGCTCTAAGCTAACTCCGGATACATGGAGGGAAATAGAATCTTTCAGTCAAGAACTGGGAAGGAGACTCAAAATCCCGGTTCTTTTCGAACCGCCTGGACTGACGTCTGTCACAGCTGAAGTGTTGGAAGTCTTACCCAGGTCTCCTGCCCGCAAGGCCGGAATCAGGCCAGGAGATATAATTGTTGAGGTGGCAGGCCGGCCGATTTTTTCCCGTACAGAAGGTTTTGAGGTGTTACGTGACAGCGAAAACCCCCGGCTGACTTATGAAAGGGATGGGATTTTGTACGATACATTAATTCTCAAGGAAAAGTACGTGTCGCCAGGGTTGGTTATGTACGATGATCTTGACCCCCGGGCTTGGTTTGAGTGGGAACGCAAATCAGGTATAAGGCACAGGCGTGTCCTCATCCTGACCTCTTCTCTTGCAAAGCCTCTTATCGAAGATGCTTTAGAGAAACGGGAGTTATCTGCAAGAGTCCAGGCTGTGGAATCCGTTTTCTTTGGAGGAAACATACAGGCAGGAGGTTTGCTCACAGTCAGAGACTTTCTGGCTGCCTATGGGAGGGTTTCTTCAGACGGATTCTTACCCGACCTTGTGACATTGCCCAAGAGAGGTTTTGATCCCTGGGGGAGAGATTTGGAAGGAGTCAGCTACAGAGCTTTTGAGGAAATAACCGGAAAGGCAGTGGTTCTTGCCTGACAGATCGGAAGGATTGTCTTCAGTTAGCAAAGAATACTAACCAGCACAGAGGTTCTCTTTTGGCAATGTTTTTTGCAGGAGGCGAAAGGCGATTGAATGCAAAGGAGTTCTTGAAAAGTGTCTCCATGGCCCATGGCGTTTCGGGCTTTGAATTCATGAATGTGGCTTCACTTACCCAAGAAGCCATGTCGGGCCTGGTAGACGAAATTCGAACAGATGCTCTTGGTAACGTAATTGGATTAAAACGCGGAGAAGGCCGGGAACCCAGGCCGAAGGTTATGCTTGCAGGGCACATGGATGAGATTGGGCTCATTGTCACCCGGATTGAAGAGGGTGGATTTTTGCGGTTTGCCCAAATAGGAGGGGTGGACCCAAGGGTCTTGCCTGCTCATGAGGTCATAGTATACGGTACCAGGCCTCTTTCAGGAGTAATCGGAGTAAAACCGCCTCACTTGACTTCCAGGGAAGAGGCTCAAAAGGCTCATAAGATGGACGATCTTTTCATCGACCTGGGGATACCCGAAGAAGACGTACGCAAGATTGTAAAAGTAGGCGATACAATTACCTTTAAGCGACAGGTGAGTGGCCTTAGGCATGATGTGATTTCGGGGAAATCCCTTGATGACCGGGCGGGAGTGGCGGTGATCCTGGTTTGTCTTGATGAACTAAGAAAATACAGGGTAAACGCAGATGTATACGCCGTTGCTACCACTCAGGAAGAAGTAGGCTTGAAGGGGGCTTTGGTATCTGCTTATGGGATTTCACCTGATATTGGTGTGGCCATAGACGTGTGTCATGGGGAGACTCCGGGAGTTCAGGATTGGAAGACGTCCTCTATTGGCAAGGGCCCGGCCATTACCATGGGTGGGAATATTCATCCTAAAGTCTATGCAGGGTTGAAAAAGGCTGCCGAAGAACTCGGAATCCCGGTACAAACGGACATTGCTCCTGGAGCAACCGGAACTGATGCATGGGCTATTCAGGTTGCGCGTTCAGGGGTGGCCACGGGCCTGGTTTCCATTCCCTTAAGGTATATGCATACGTCTGTTGAGACCCTCTCAATGGGGGACGTAGATAAGGCGGGAAGGCTTATTGCCAGGTTTATATCGGCTGTTTGTCCGTCTTTTGTGAAGGAGTTGAAGATATGGACCTAAGAACTCTTACCTCCCTTTCAGGGGTCTCAGGAAACGAATATGAGATCCGGAGTGCAATTATAAAAGAACTTGATTCCATGAAAATACCATATGAATGCGACGTTCTCGGGAACGTAATCGCCAAGAAAGGTAACACAGGCCCAAAAGTCCTTCTTGATGCCCACATGGATGAAGTAGGGCTTTTGATAACTTACATAGAGAAAAACGGATTTCTCAGGTTTTCTACTGTGGGGGGTATAGACCCCAGGGTATTGGTTTCCAAACGCGTACTGGTAGGCAAGGAGCGGCTGCCGGGTGTCATAGGTGCAAAGGCCATTCATCTTCAGGAACGTAAAGAGCGGGAACAAGTAATACCAAGAGACGAGCTTTTTATTGATATCGGGGCCAAATCAAGAGAAGATGCGGAAAAGCAAGTCAAACAGGGCGATTATGTGATTTTTGACACAGAATACGAAGAGCTTTGGCCGGGCATTGTTAAGGCCAAAGCGTTAGATGATAGAGTAGGATGTGCCTTGTTATTTGAGGCTCTCAAAGAATCGTGGGAAAATATCCGATTATATGCAGTTTTCGCCGTTCAAGAGGAATTGGGCCTCAGAGGGGCAAGGGTGGCTGCGTGCGCCGTTGAGCCTGATATGGCCCTGGCCCTTGAAGGCACTGTTTGTGCCGATATACCCGGTACTGACAAAGAATTTCAGGCAACAAGGTTAGGGCAGGGGGCTGCCCTGAGCATAATGGACAGAGGCTCTATACCCAACCGTGCCATGCTCGAACAACTTGTGAAAATCGCAGAAGAAAACCAAATTCCTGTACAGTTCAGGGAGGCTACTTCCGGAGGAAACGATGCCGCGGCTATTCAGCAATCAGGTTCAGGATGCCCTGTGGCATCGGTGTCGGTGCCCAGCCGCTATATACATACTCCTTGTTCTTTGATATCAATGGCTGATTTTGAGGCTGCAAAAAAACTGGTAATTCTTTTCTTGAAAAGCATTGAAGGAGGTTTTAGACCGTGAAGAACCTTATTAAGAGGCTAACCGAGGCTTATGGGCCTTCTGGATCCGAAGGGCCTATTAGAGAAGTCATCCGCAAAGAAGTTGAACCTTTTGTCGACGAGATCAGGGTTGATGCCCTGGGCAACCTGATATGCCTTAAGAAGGGAACCGGGGGGAAGAAAGTATTACTAGATGCTCATATGGATGAAATAGGGCTTATGGTTACACACATTGATGACAAGGGGTTCTTGCGATTCGGCAATATCGGGGGAGTAAACCCGGCAGTGTCTTTAGGCCAGCGGGTTTACTTTGAAAATGGCACCTTTGGAGTAATCGGGTCTGAGAGAATAGAAGATCCCAAGGACTTGAAACTGGAAAAACTCTATATTGATATCGGCGCCAGGGATAGACAAGAAGCTCTGGCCAGGGTGAGAGTGGGCCATAGTGCGGCTTTTTTTCAATCCACGATTGACCTGGGCAATCGTGTGGTGGCCAAGGCTATGGATGACAGAATTGGGTGCCTGGTAATTATTGAGGCACTGAAGAAACTTAGCACAACCAAACACGATATTTACGCGGTTTTTGCCACACAAGAGGAAGTTGGGCTGAGAGGGGCAAAAGTTGCAGCCTTTGGTATAGAGCCCGACGTAGGAATTGCTTTTGACGTTACACCCACAGGGGATACGCCCAAGGCCCGCACTATGAATGTTTCCCTGGGTGAAGGAGCTGCCATTAAGGTTAAAGACTCAAGTTTGATTTGCCACCCGGGCCTTAGAAATCACCTGGTGAAATTGGCCGAAGAAAATAGTATTCCTTATCAAATGGAAGTATTGGAAAGGGGAGGCACAGATTCCGGCGCTATTCAGATGACCAAGGCTGGAATACCTGCGGCTGTGATTTCCATACCGACCAGGTACGTTCATAGCCCGGGCGAAATGGTTGACATTGGCGATGTAAACGCCTGTATCAAGCTTTGCCAGGCAGTATGTGAAAGCTGTTTGGACTTATGAAACAAGGGGGAGGGTAGTTTTCATGCCAGATCTCGCGAAAGTCTTGGGAATGGCTCAAAAACTGGGAGCAGAATACGCAGATGTCCGGTATGTCTCAACAACCCAAGAACCGGTGTCAGTTGAAAGTGACGGAACTTCAAATGTCTCGGTTTCCAGGAGCACAGGTATTGGGCTTAGAGTCCTTGTAGACGGAGCATGGGGATTTGCTTCGACTCCTTATATTGACTCCAGAAGCCTGAGCAAACTTTCTGAAGAAGCTGTGAGAATTGCAGGGGCATCTGCTATGTATAAGAAAGGTGAAGGTGTTGCTTTAGCCCCACTGCCGTCAATACGTGCCAAATGGCAGACTCCCACTGAAGTTGAGCCGTTCAGCGTTAAACCTGAGGATAAGCTGGCGTATCTAAATGATGCTGTCAAAGCAGCAAAGAAGATGCCTGAGATTTCACAGGCTACGGCTTCTATGGTCAGCTATAAAGAAGAAAAGGAGTTTATGTCTACAGACGGGCGCCAGATTCAGCAGATTCTGATACATACAGGTGCCGGGATATCGGTTACGGCACGAGGGCCAGGGGATACCCAAACTCGCTCATTTGGCGATTACGCTTCGGCAGGATACGAATTTGTGGAAGGCCTTGATCTAAAGGGCAAGGCCCAGGAACTCGCGGCAGAGGCTAAAAATCTTCTTACTGCGCCTGTTTGTCCCAAAGGAGTTACTGACCTGGTAATGGGCGGTTCAATGACGGCTTTGCAGATCCACGAGTCCTGCGGCCATCCTGTGGAGCTGGACCGGGTCATGGGTTGGGAAACCACCTACGCAGGCACTTCGTTCTTGACTCCGGAAAAGAAAGGCAGTTTCAGGTACGGTTCCCCTGATGTCCATCTTGTTGCTGATGCTACGGTACCTGGGGGATTGGGCACTTTTGGATATGACGATGAAGGCATTGAAGCCCAGAGAACTGATTTGATTGTGGAAGGGATTTTTCACGACTATCTTACTTCCAGGGAATTGGCCCCTGTGTTCGATCAGCAATCCAACGGTTGTATGCGTGCAGTTGGATGGCAGAACCTGCCTATGGTGAGAATGACAAATATAAATCTGGAGCCCGGGGACTGGACCCTCGATGAAATCATAAAAGACACCAAGGAAGGTGTTTTTGTTGATGATCCCAGAAGTTGGAGTTTAGATGACAAACGGCTCAATTTCCACTTCGGCCAGGAAATAGCTTACGAAATCAAGGACGGATCCCTGGGCAAAATGCTCAAGAACTCGGCATATACAGGGATGACACCTGAATTCTGGGGCTCATGTGACGCGGTTGCCGGTAAAGATGAGTGGAACGTCTGGGGAACACCAGGATGTGCCAAAGGGGAGCCTGTACAGGTTATCCACGTAGGCCATGGGGCATCACCTGCTAGATTCCGTAAGATAAAGGTAGGTGTAGGGCATTGATAGGAAAAGAAGATGCTCTTAAAATACTCGACAAAGTAGTATCTTACGCCAAAGGATTTGATCTTGGAGCCAATCTGGTATCGGAAGATCTTAGCTTTACCAGATATGCCCGGAACCAAATTCATCAAAACCTGAAGCGTCAGAACCACGTTCTTACTGTAAAAGCGATCAAAGGCAAGAAAATGGGCACTGCTTCCGTGAATTTGCTGGATGAAGGATCTTTACGATGGGTAGTGCAGCAAGCATATGAAAGCATGGAACTTTCCCAGGACGATCCGGAGTTGCCTTTGTTTTCCCGGGCTGATCCTGCGCCTGAAGTGAATACATATATACCATCTACTGCGGCTATGAAGCCAAAGGATAGAGCCTTGGGATGTGGTGTTGTCATTTCCGCTGCCCAGGACAAGAATCTTATGGCTTCAGGCACCTATTCCACTATTGCCCGGGAGAACGTGGTTGCCAGCACTGCAGGAACCAGGGCATACAACGTCTCCACCGAGGCGTTTTTCAGGACTATCGTTGAGTCAGGGGCCAATACCGGATACGCTGACAGGCTCGTAAGAAATGCCAGGGACATCAATTACGAGGAAGTGGCCAAAGAGGCAATGGAAAGGGCTTCACTCTTCCAGGAGCCTGTAGATCTTGCACCGGGAAGGTATGATACAATTTTCCTCGAGTACGCCCTTTCGGATCTGATCAGATTCCTTGGATACGTGGCTTTTGGCGCTGCCTCCAAGCAGCGAGGTACCAGTTTTATGGCTACGAAGATAGGGCAAACAGTCATGGGGGATAATGTTACTATCTGGGATGACGGCCTGGATACCAGGGGGTTTGCATCGCCTTTTGACATTGAAGGCACACCAAGGGAAAAGGTTGTTTTCATTGACAAAGGTGTTGCTAAAGGTGTTGTTTACGACACAAAAACAGCGGTTAAAGACGGTGTTAGATCCACGGGCCATGCCGATGTTAGCTGGGGGAGATCCCAACCGAGGCCGCATAACATGTTTATGGCCCCGGGTGATTCTTCTACTGAAGAGATGATCAAGTCAACCAAAGAAGGTATTCTGGT
>MTKW01007616.1_pt1 | contig 16438 bp, 16 predicted proteins | sample 1042761 | NCBI WGS metagenome assembly MTKW01 (sample SAMN06205366, study PRJNA360243) | anaerobic digester metagenome | biome: Wastewater treatment plant; feature: Anaerobic digester sludge; material: sludge; isolation source: anaerobic digester fed with sludge from wastewater treatment plant ... | reverse complement strand
ATAAACGGGCAGATCGAATATCTGCTAACCGAGTGTGTAAGGCAGCGCAAGAAAGGTAAACGGGGGTGAAAGGGGAGGTGACAGGGGACGGTTCTCTGACACCTCGGGGCATGCTCCAAAAGGGCAAAAAGGAATGACGACAGGTTCAGGCGGGCTCCGGGGCATTAACAACCGCGGAGTGCGGATGATGAAAAGGGGGAAGGACAGATGGGCTTTGACGAAGTTCTTGACCTGATGCTGAAATTGTGGCCCCTGCTGCTGCTGCAGGTTGTCCTGATGGTCTGGGCGCTGGTGGATCTGCTGCGCCGCCGCAGCACGCGCAGCCTCTCCATGCCGGTCTGGATTGTAATCATTGTTTTAATCAACTTTTTTGGACCGATAGCTTACTTTCTATTCGGGAGAGCAGAGCAGTGAACGCGATCGAGATACGAGATCTCAGCAAAAGCTTTCACGGGCACCGGGCCCTGCAGGGGATCTCCCTGGAGGTCCCCCCGGGAGCGGTCTACGGATTCCTGGGACCGAACGGGGCCGGAAAAACTACGGCGATCAAGATCTTGATGGGACTGCTCAACCCTTCCGGGGGGAGCGCTACCCTGCTGGGGCAAGAGGTGCGCCCCGGACTTTCCCGCGGGTTGAAGAGAAGAATCGGATACCTGCCAGAAGAGCCGGCCTTCCCGGAGGCTCTCACCGGCCGCGAAGTGCTCGAGTTCGTCCGGGCGGTAAACGGAATCCCGGCAGAGGAGGGGCGGGCCCGCATCGGGCAGATCCTGACCCGCTTCGACCTTGATGCGGCAGCGGACCGCCGTGCCGCGGGCTATTCCCGCGGAATGAAGCAGCGCCTCGGGCTGGCCTGCGTGCTGCTGCCGCAACCCGAACTTTTCATCCTCGACGAACCTGTCTCCGCTCTTGATCCGGTGGGGCGGCTGGAGGTTCTGGAGCTGCTCGCATCGCTGCGCGGCAAAGCCACTGTCTTTTTCTCCAGCCACGTTCTTGCCGATGTGGAGCGGGTTTGTGATCGGGTGGCGGTACTTTACCAGGGGAGACTTTTGCTGCAGTCATCCCTGAATAGCCTGCTTGAACAGTACCGGCTGCCCCGCTACCGGATCAGCTTCCGCGAGGAGCCGCCGGCCGGGCTGGACGGAGAGCTGCGCAGCCGCTCCTGGGCCCGAAAAGTCGAAGTTTACCCCGGCGGGATCGCCGTGGAATCCGATCCGGACGGTCTGGCGCAGATGGAGGAGGAGCTGCTGCCCCTGCTGGCCGGCTGCGGCGCGGTGGTGACCTCTTACGAGCGGCAGCATGAAGATCTCGAGATGATCTTTTTGAAGCTGCTCCGCGAAGCGGGCTATCGTGAAAATGAAGGAGGGGTCGCCGGTGAAAGCGCTCTTCGCTAAGGATATCCGGCAGCTCTGGCGGACTTTCCGCCTGCCGGCGCTGCTGCTCTCGGGGCTCTTTTTTGCCATCCTCGATCCGATCGGGGCCAAGTATATGCCTCAGATCATGGAGAAGTTGATGAGCGGATCGGAAGGGATCACCATCATCATGCCGGAAATGGGCCCGGCCGACGCGCTGATCAGTTTCTTCGGCAACCTGGCCCAGATGGGGGCCTTTATCATCATCGTGACGGCGATGGGCGCCGTAGCCAACGAGCGGGAGCGGGGTATCAGCGCCTGGGTGCTCACCCGGCCGGTCGGCCGGCTGCCCTATCTCTGGTCAAAGTTTGCCGCTTACTCGGCCGGAATCCTGCTGACAGTGGGCTCGGGCACTCTCCTGGCGGCGCTCTATACTACTTCGCTGATGGGCGCTCCGCCGCCGGGCCCGACGATCTGGGGCGCCGTCTTCATGGCTCTCTACCTGGAGCTTATTCTGGCGATCACGCTCGGCGCCTCGGGGCTGCTGCGCGGCCAGATTGCGGCGGGCGGGGCCGCCTTTGCTTTCTTGATTCTGCTCTGGCTGCCGCAGCTGTTTCTCGATCAGACGGATCTGGGGAAATTCATGCCTTACCGTCTCAGCTCTCTTGTTGCGGGNNGGCCGCCGCGGTCCTGACCGCAGCCTCGCTCTCGTTCCGCCGCGCCGAGCTCTAAAAAATGGCCGGGGCAGGTGTGATAACAGGTGGCTTGGTTGACAAGTACCACGTCCCTCCGATTTAGGCAGGTACCGTTTCTCTCCGGCCTGCTAGTAGAAAGGAACAACCCGGGTCACGTTAAACTCCATTGTAAAGCCGTCCTCAAGCGTTTCCAGGCAATGGATAAACATGTATTTATCCCCGATCTTTGCTATCTTCTCAACAACGTCAAATAGCCCCGGGCTGGAATAATCATAGCGGTATACCGTAACCATTCCCGCCCCCAGGTCTCTTTCTTCCGAACTAATTTCATTGATCACATAGTCATGATCAGCCGTATCAAAAACATTGGGGTCGGTATAAAGTGTGCCGGGCTCATACCCTTCCTCTTCGGCAAAAAGACCGTGCCTTATCAAATATTCGTAGCAGAAGTAATGGATAATCTCATCATTTTGCAGAGCCAGGAAACGGGGGTCGCGGACGGGGACTATCCCCTCATCGTGCTGTTCTCCCAACTGTACGAGCTCGCCTGTTACGGTGAACCATAACTCCAGATAAATTTCCAGGTCATCATTCACCCCTGTAACGGCAAAATGCCTGGTATCCAGCCCATCAATCACGTCATCGCCAAGGTATTGCGACCGGAAAGAAGAGCATCCAAAGTCATCGGAAAAGGCAAATTCAATTGCCTGGAAAGCATTAACAAAGCTTACATCAGAAAACTTGTAAAATTCACCGTTAACCGTCAGCCATTTCCCCGGAGTGATTTCCGGCTCAACCTTAACATCGCGGGAATCGCCCTCAATGCTATTACCGGGATCCGCACCACCGTTTTCAGTCTTCCCTTCGCAGGCAGTTAAAGAAAAAGCCATTGCCGCTACCAGTAACAGGACAAGCAAATACTTCATTATATACTCCTCCATCGCTAAAGTTAAACAGAAACTTTTCATCTTTCTCAGTTGGTAACTCACTGTTGCTTTCCATCATAGGCATTATAGATTCTTTTCTACATAATACAACAAGTTTCTGGAAAAATAAAGATTGCCAAAGTATGCACGCATTGAGGTGCCGCCCCCTACGAATTTGATGGGGCAGGCATCGCATCAGGTAGAATGAGGCGTTCAGGGAAACAGGTAGAGGGGGGTAGCCCCTCTATTTGTCATTTTTGCAGGAGTAGAGCAGTTTCTGTCGAAACAGTCACTTAAAATAAAAGAAAAGATAGACTATTAATGGGATGATTAAGTTGAACAATAACGCTGAACGTTTTTTGAATGCATATGCNNCCGCTGGTAAGAGAGTACAGGGTCGATCTGCTGGAGTTCGGCGAGCTGCGCAACGCCATTGTTCATAACCGCACCGACGGGCGGATCATCGCCGAGCCCGATGACGAGGCGGTGGCCGCGATCGAGCGGATCGCCGCACATCTCTCCGAGCCGCCCCGGGTGGTGCCGCTGTTTCAAAAAAAGGTAATCACGGTGGCCGGCCGGGATCCGATCAGAGATGCGGTCAAGCTGTTATACCGCTATTCTTATTCTCAGCTGCCGGTTACGGAGAACGGTATTACGGTGGCGCTTCTGACCACCAATACGATTACCCGCTGGCTGGGAAAGTCTCTTGAAAACAAGGTCTCCCTGGAAGATACCGCGGTGGCGGCAGTTTTGGAATATACGGAACACGGCGACAATTTCAAGTTTGCCGGCGCGGGAACAACATTGTTTGAGGTCCAGGACCTTTTCTACCGGTATTATCAGCGCGGTAAAAGGCTCGATGCAATCCTGATTACCTCTGACGGCAGCCCGGCAGAGCCCCTTCTGGGAATCATCACCATGCGGGATCTGCCCCTGGTGCAGAAGGAGCTGGCGTAGAATTATAATTGGAGGGATTCAGTGTTAAAGGTTAACCGCTACGGCGGGATTGCTCAGCTGATGATGGGACGGGAGATGGACGGGTCGGTGCTCTACTGGACCGCCGCTTACCTGGTGGACGGCCTGCTTATCGATACCGGTTGCGCCTATACCGCGGATGAGNNCACCCGCTGGCCATCCCGCTGCTCAACAGGCGCCTGCCGCTTCGCGAATACCAGGAGATGGTCTGGGGGTATCCGGAGCCAACGGTGGCACAGCCTCTACCCGCAAGGATTAGCACTAACCGCCATACCTTTGAAGTTATCGAAACGCCGGGTCACTCCTCCGACCATATTGCCCTTTTTGAACCGGAACGGGGCTGGTGTTTTACCGGGGATCTCTTTGTATCAGAAAACCTGAAGATGCTCCGCGCCGATGAGGATATCGACGGCATCATCGCCTCGCTGGAGAAGCTGCTGGCCCTGCCGGTGGACGAGCTGATCCTCCATACCGGGATCGGCCGGGTCTTTCCTGACGGCAAGAGAGCAATCCGCACCTTCCTGGACTACCTGGGCGGGCTTCGCGACAGGGTGACCCGGCTGGCCGGCGAATCCTTGATTGCATCCGAGATCCGCGACCGCATCTTCGGCCGGGAGACACAGCTGGCGCCGCTGACCGGGGGCCACTACTCCGTGCTCAACCTGGTCGAGCAGCTCATGCCCGGAAAATAGATCAAGGCGGGAGGCCCCGGCCGGGCTCTCCCGCCTGCGTTTCAGCCTGCGTCAGAAGAACTTTTACTGGATCCTTCGGGCTGCGCCCTCAGAAGGGGATCCTTCGGGCTGCACCCTCAGGATGAGGCTTTGAGTCAAAGGCTTTGACTCAAAGCCTCACTTGGGTTGATAGTACCCTTTGCTCTGCATGTAGTTGAAGATCCCTTCGCCGTGCTGCTGCTCCTCTTTCTGGATATGGTTAAGCGTCTGCCGCACATTGGTGTCGGTCATCTCGAAGATGGCGGTGTTGTAGGTTGCAGAGACATATTTCTCGGTGGAAAGCATATCCTGGCAGAGCGCGGCGTCATTTTGCGACTCTGCCGTGAGCGGCTGTCCGATCGCTGCCGGGCCTGCCTGGGCCGGCTGACCCTGCTGTTGCTGCTGTCCCGACCCCATCGCCGGCTGCTGCCCGGCCAGGATCTGGTTGATCGTGTTCAGGTGCTGCTGCTCCTGTCCGGCATAGGTCGAGAATAGCTGTTTCAGTTGAGCGTCTTTCGCCTGCTGCGCGTACGAGCCATACTTCAGGATGCAGAGCTCTTCGTGCGCCTTCTGGTCTTCCAGGAGGAGCCGCTCTTTTTGGGTTAACTGGATCATGCATTGATCACCTCCTTGTACTAGAGCTTCTGCTTGCCGCTGTTTTTTATACTTCCGGAAGGATCAAACGGCGGGCTGCAGAAATAATAATGATCAAGTGAACGATATGGGGGACTGTGTTAATACGATAGTTTCCGGAAGGCACAGGGCAGGGGATAAAAACTTTTAAGAAAAACAATAATTCGAAAATAGTTTAAATTACGTATATAGTAACTTTTGTGACGTATTTACGTCACTTATATAACCTTTTTAGGCGAACGCTTCCGCATCCGGCCTTCTTTAATCCCTCGCAAATAGCGAAATCAACAGCTAATTTGCCCTTTGGCAACCGCTTCGGGCGTTTTTTTATTTTTCAACCCTCCCAGAGCTTCTTGGCACGGGCTTTGCACTTATAAGCAGGCAAAAGATAAAAAGATCCAGTGAAGGAGGTTTGTGAAGTGGGTAAAAAGTGTGAGTTCTGGAGGGATTACGATTCGGTAGGAGGTCCGGTTTCTTACTGTGAACTGGCCGCCTTCAACCGCCCGGTCAACCCCGATTTCCTGCTTAAAATCGGATGCACCGAGGCCAAGAGAAAGGAGTGCCTCGGGAGCATGGAGCTGAACATCGGGGCGGGGGCGGTCCCGGCGCCGGTTCCGGCNNATCACCAACGACCTCGCAGCATTTATCGGGGACGGTCTGACCCGTCTCATCGGGGGCATCTCTTTTTCCCTCGGTCTGATCCTGGTCATCCTCGGCGGTGCGGAGCTTTTTACCGGGAACAACATGATCATGACCGGATACCTGGAGAAGAAGGTCAGCGGTAAACAGCTCTTGAGCAACTGGTTCTGGGTTTACCTGTTCAACTTTGTGGGATCTCTCCTGGTGGTGGTTCTCTTCTACTATTCGGGAATCTGGAAGGCCAACGGCGGCGCCATCGGCGTGCGGGCGGTAAATATTGCCGCAGCCAAGGCTTCGCTGCCCTGGGTGGAGGCGCTTTTCAGGGGGATATTCTGCAACTGGCTGGTCTGCCTGGCGGTGTGGCTCTCCAATGCCGGCCGGGATGTGATCGGTAAAATTATCGCCATCATGATCCCGATTGCCGCATTTGTTGCCGCCGGGTTTGAGCACAGTATCGCCAACATGTATTTTATCCCCATGGGGCTTTCGCTGGTAAACCATGAAGCCCTTCTGAGCCTGCTCAAGCCCGAAGTGATCCAGGGCTTGACCTGGCAGGGATTTTTCCTGAACAACCTGATTCCCGTGACCATCGGCAATATCATCGGTGGGGCCGGCTTCGTGGCCGCGATTTACTGGGGGGCTTATCTGCGTCCCTTGCTCCCCAAAAAGGATCTTATCGCCAACGGCAAGATGTAAAGGGACCGTCGTAAAACTTGATTTCTTGACGCAGGGGGATCTAAGCTGGAAGGAGTGACAGACAGTGGAAAAATTGGTTCAATGCCTGCACTGGAAAGAGTACCAGGGTCTGAACGGCTGGGTTATGTTTTGCAGCGCCGGCGCTTTTGCGAAGCAGCTGACCAAAAAGGAGGCAGAGCAGTGCGGTTGTACCATCGAACAGAGAGCCGCCTGCAAAAAAATTATGGAGAGCAACCTGGGCTACGGGTTGGTCCCCGATATTCCTGGAGTTGAAGAAAAGGCTGCCCCGCAGGAGGAAAAAGCTGCTTCCGAACTGTAATCGTTTCTGTGGCGCTCAACATGGCCATGCGGCTCCGGTGAAAGATGCCGGGGCCTCTTTTTTTTACTTTTACATGCTTGTGAAAAAAGGAATTTACGGGCTTCTACGCGAATTAATAATATTTGATAGAGCAGCTGTATGGAGTTGCTTTGCTTCAGGGGATTACCGTGAAAAGGAGTTGAGGATACCAGCAATCTAGCTTGAAGAGGCCGGAGACTAAATTTAAGACGAAGAAAACACAGTAAATGATGCAGTAAAAGGAGGTCAAACAATGGCTGACAAGTGCCAGTTTTTTAAGACGTACAGTTCAGGCAACGGTTCTGTCTCATACTGCGAGTTGGCTGCATTCAACCAGCCTGTAAATCCTGATTTTCTGGAGAAGATCGGCTGTACCGCGGAGATGAGAAAAAAATGTGCCGGGGGCACGGAGTTGAACATCAATTCAAGCGCTCCTTCCCCGGCCCCGGCGCCGAATCCCACGGTTACACCGGTTGTCTCTTTCAATCCTCCCCCGGAACTCGCCCGGACGATGGTCGGTGTGGCTGAAAAGAAGGCCAATACGACCATGCCCTCATTGATGTGGCTGGCCATTCTGGCCGGCGCTTATATCGCTCTCGGCGCGATCATGTTTACGATTATTACCAATGACCTGGCCGCATTTATCGGTGACGGGCTCACCCGGCTGATCGGGGGGATTTCCTTCTCCATCGGCCTGATCCTGGTTATCCTCGGGGGAGCCGAGCTCTTTACCGGCAACAACCTTATTTTCACCGGTTATCTCGAAAAGAAAGTGACCGGCAAACAGGTTTTGAACAACTGGTTGTGGGTCTATCTCTTTAATTTTGTCGGCTCCCTGCTGGTGGTCTTCCTCTTTTACTACTCGGGTATCTGGAAAGCCAATGGCGGCGCCATCGGCGTGCGGGCGGTAGGTATTGCCGCTTCCAAGGCTTCGCTGCCGTGGGCGGAAGCGCTCTTCCGCGGTATTTTATGCAACTGGCTGGTCTGCCTGGCGGTCTGGCTCTCCAACGCCGGCCGTGATGTCATCGGCAAGATCCTGGCGATCATGATTCCGGTTGCGGCCTTTGTTGCCGCCGGGTTTGAGCACAGCATCGCCAACATGTACTTTATCCCGATAGGCCTGGCCTTGAAAAATCAAGAGGCCCTGCAGGCGCTGCTCAATCCCGCGGTTCTTGAAGGTCTGACCCTGAAGGGGCTCTTCCTGAACAACCTGATCCCGGTGACGATCGGCAACCTCATCGGCGGTGTGCTCTTCGTGGCTACCGTTTACTGGAGAGTATATCTAAGCCCCCGCACTGTAAAAAGGGTCGCCAACGGCAGGGTTTAGTTTCTTTACTTTACTTTGAGGATAAAGTCTCCGGAACATTCATTTGCTGCACAGCCCCGGCAATGCGCCGGGGCTGTCTTTTTTGGGGAAAGTGAGAAAAAAAAAGGATTTTTACCTATCTTCGTAGAAACATTAAAACATTAAAGACTAGACAATAGATTTGATTAATTCCTTCTTGCCTAATAATAGCGAAGGAATGAAATAGTAGTGTATATCAGCAAATTTATGGCCCCGGAAATAATCTTCGGTAAAGGCTCTCTGAACCAGGTCGGTGAATGCTGCAGCCGCCTGGGTTCCTCCCGGGTTTTCCTGGTTGCCGACAGGGGGATCATTCAGCACGAGTGGGTCGATAAAGCGCTGCCTTTCCTGGTAGAGGCGGGGCTGGATTACCAGATCTGGTCCGATTTTTCCGCCAACCCGCGCGATTATGAAGTGGAAGAGGGAGCGCAGCTTTACGCGGAAAACGGCTGTGACGCGGTGCTGGCGATAGGCGGCGGCAGTACTGTCGATGCCGCCAAGGCGGTGGCCACCCTTTCCACGAACAAGGGAAAGATCCAGGAATACGAAGGGATTGACCTGATTGAAAACCCGCTGCCGCCGTTGATCGTGGTCCCCTCCACTTCCGGCTCGGGCTCCGAGGTCTCCCAGTTTTCGATTATCGCCGACAGCGAGCGAAAGATCAAGATGACCATTATCTCCAAATCGCTGGTGCCCGATATCTCCATCACCGACCCGCTGATCCTCTCCACGATCGACAGCCGGGTCACCGCCCAGACCGGGATGGAGGCGCTGAGCCATGCCATCGAGGCTTATCTCTCCCTGGCGGCGACCGATATGACCGATATACATGCCCTGCATGCCATTGATCTGATCTCGCATAACCTGCGTGCCTCCGTGGCCAGCCAGGTCAACGAAGAGGCCAAGGTGGCCATGGGGAAGGCGAGCCTGCATGCCGGGATTGCTTTCTCCAATGCCGTTCTCGGGCTGGCCCATGCCATGACCCACCAGGTGGGGGGGCGGCTTGATCTGCCCATCGGCGAGATCAGCGCCATTATCCTGCCGCACGTGATGCGCTTCAACCTGCTCTCGTCAATCGACAAGTATGTGCGGATTGCCGCCACCATGGGGGCGCGGGTGGAACATATGACCCCCCGCGAGGCGGCGGAGAAGGCCATAGCGATGGTCTGGGANNGCGATCAAGGATGCCTGTTTCATTACCAACCCGCGGGATGCCGATGTTACCGATATCATTGAAATTTTTCGGTCTGCACTTTAATTTGAACAAGGGTGAGCGGTATGGTCATTAAAAACAAAAAAGCGCTGATTGAGAAGCTGACCGGGATCCACAGCTCGAAGAAATCCTATTACGTCGAGCTGAAGAAGAAGATCTACGAGACCACCCGGCGCAATATCCAGCTCGAGATCATCAACCAGCTGGCCAAGGGGATCGGCATCGAGATGTCCTTCCAGGAGATCATTGAAAATGTAATCCCCAAGATGCAGGCGGTGGTCTCGTTTGATACGCTCAGCCTTTACGTTATCGACAAGGGGACCATGGTGAACCGCACCGTTTTTGTCACCAACCACCACGGCGCGGCCGCCAGGGATGAAGGCGGCAGGGATGAAGGGGAGCAAAAAGGGGAAAAAGCCACCGAGGCCTTCTGGCAGGTTCTCAGCGAGAAAAGAACGATATTGATCGATCACAGGGATGCGGCAACGCCGGTTGCAGGGAGCGCCGGGCTTCCCTCGATGACGCTGATCCCGCTCCTGGTTAAAGAGAAGGTTGTCGGGGTACTCGAGGTGATCTGTGACCAGGGCTTTGATGAGAGCGACCTTCTCTTCCTGGAGCAGGTCGCCGACCAGCTGGCGGTGGGCCTGGAAAATGCCCGCCTCTACAACGAGGTCTGGCAGCACAAGCAGGAGTGGGAGATTACCTTCTCAGCGGTAACCGACTTGCTTGTTTTCATCAACCGCGACTGCCGGGTCCAGAGGGTGAACCAGGCGGTAATGGACTTTTTCACCATGTCCGAAGAGGATATTCTGGGCCAGAGATGCTACTACCTCTTTTACGGGCGCGAATCAAAATGCAACCCCTGCCTGGCCGACCAGGTGGTCCGCACCCAGAGAACGGCTTACCTGCAGTCGCGGACACGATATAACCGGGTGCTCGACATCTTCGCCTACCCGGCTTACACCGGGGAGAAGGAGCCCTACGGCGTGACCTATTACGCCAAGGACGTGACCCGGTTTGTCGATTCAATCAAGTTTGTCTCCATGGGGGAGATGTCCGCCGGGGTGGCCCACGAGCTGAACAGCCCGCTCACGGCCATTGTCGGCAATTCACAGCTGCTGCTCCGGGAGACCGACCCTTCGAGCCCTCACTACCAGCTGATCAAGGATATCAAGAACAGCGGCATGCGCTGCCAGCGGATTATCCAGAACCTGCTCACTTTTTCCCGGCAGGAAGAATATACTTTTGAAGAGATCGATCTGAACAAGGTTGTGGAGAGCGCCCTGGCCCTGCTCTCGTACCAGATTGAAAAAAACAATATCGAGCTGGTGACGAAGCTGGCGCCTTCACTGCCGCTGCTGCTTGGGAACGAGCACGGGCTCGAGCAGATCATCATCAACCTGCTGCTTAACGCCAAGGATGCTATCGACAGCAAGGCGCTGCTCGAGGGGAACGGGGAGAAGGGGAGAATCGTCATTGAAACCTGCTCCTCCGAAAAGGTTGTCGCGGTGAACGTAAGCGACAACGGGAGCGGGATCGATGATGCAGATCTGCCGCACGTGTTCAATCCCTTCTTTACAACCAAGCGGGTCGGCAGAGGAACCGGGCTGGGCCTCTCGGTCAGCCTGGGGATTGCCCAGTCGCACGGGGGGGTCATCGACGTGGAAAGCGTCATCGGACGGGGGAGCACCTTCAGCCTGATCCTGCCCCTGGATAAAGCCTACAACAACGACAAAAATTCAGCGGCCGCCGCCGGTGAGCCGCCGCGGGAAGAAGGAGGTTGAGCGGGTGACTGCAGAGCCGTGCTTCCTGGTTGTGGATGATGAGCAGGAAGTCTGCAATTTTTTCTCATATTTGCTGCAGAAAAAGGGTTGCCGGGTGGTTTCAGCAAACAGCGGGCGCCAGGCGCTGGAGAGGCTCAAGCAGCAACGCTTCAATGTGGCCCTGGTCGACCTGAAGCTGCCCGATCTTAACGGCCTGGAGATTCTCCGTGAAATCAAGAAGGTGCAGCCGGCCTGCGAAGTGATCATCATCACCGGCTACTCCACGGTAAAGTCGGCGGTGGAGGCGATCCAGTCCGGCGCCTTCGATTACGTCGAGAAGCCGTTCGGCGATATCGATGAGATGGAGAGACTGCTCGAAAGAGCCCTGGATGTGCGCGCCGAGCTGGAGAGGCTTTCGCTTTCTCACAAGGAGCTCGGTTTCGTGGTCGGTAAAAATAAAAAGATGCTCAGCCTGATTGCCGCCTCGCAGAAAATAGCGAAAAAAAATATCACGGTATTGATCCAGGGGGAGACGGGGACGGGGAAAGAGGTCCTGGCCCGCTATATTCACTCCGTCAGCCACCGCAGCGAGCGCCCCTTCATGGCCTTCAACTGCGGGGCCTTCACCGAGACGCTGCTGGAAAGCGAACTGTTTGGACATGAGAAGGGCTCCTTTACCGGTGCCACCAGCAAGAAGAAGGGCATTTTTGAGATGGCCCACAAGGGGACGCTCTTTCTCGACGAGATCGACTCGGCCAGTCCGGCCATCCAGATCAAGCTGCTCCGCGTTCTGGAGACGGGTGAATTCTTGCGGGTGGGGGGCGAGGAGCTCTGTAAGGTGGATGTGCGCGTGATTGCCGCGACCAACGCCGACCTGGCCGCGCGGGTGGAGGAGAACAGGTTCCGCGAAGATCTTTTCTACCGGCTCGACGTGGCTTCATTATTTATTCCGCCGCTGCGCGATAGGGCCGAAGATATCCCGATTTTCGTAAGCTACTTTTTGGAGAAAGAGACCGTGGAGAAGGGGATGCCTCCAAAAAAGTTTTCCGATGAGGTCATGGAGATATTGCAGCAGCACAGCTGGCCGGGCAATATCCGGGAGCTGGCCAATACCGTGGCCCAGGCGGTCCTTCTGAGCAAGGGGCAGCTGATCGAGCTGAACGACCTCCCGGCGCGGATAAGACCGGGCGGTGCGGGGGCGGGGTCGGCGGTGCAGCCGGGCGGCCTTGCGGAGGGAAGCGCAGCCTCTGAAGAAGCTGTCCTTTTCCGGGCGCACCCGCAGGGAGAGAAGCTTTACGGGCTGCTGGGCCGGTTTGAAGAGATGCTCACGGCAGAGATTGACCTGAAGGAAGGTTTTGATTTTAACAGTTTCCAGGAAGATCTGAAATCGTGGCGGGAGAGGGTCGCCGGGCAGCTCATCGAGCTGGCCCTGGAGATCACTTACGGAAACCAGGTCAAGGCGGCGGAGCTGCTCAGGATTACCCCGCGGGCGCTGCGCTACTACCTTGAAAAAACAAAGCAGGAAGCCTGAGGTTTGGAGGTCGGATGTAGGGGCGGGGTTCCACCCCCGCCCGTGGGTTCCACCCCCGCCCGCATATCCCCGCGGGACGTACAACGGATGCAATCGTAGGGGCGGGGTTCCACCCCCGCCCGTGGGGTTCCACCCCCGCCCAAACCCCTATCACAATAGGGTTCAAATAACGTGTTTCCAACCAGGGATCTTTACCATATTCATACATCTATCCCGCCCCAAACAGAGCAGCTCAATAATTCTTGCGCATCATCTTCCCGATCTCTTTGAACGATATCGTCCGGTCGAACTGCAGCAGGCCGCGGCTGAAGATGCGCGCGCCGAGGTAGATAAAGAAGGCTACCCCGAGCATCAAAACGGCAAAGGTGGAGGCTATCTCCCACCACGGCAGGGTGGTGGCCGAGATGCGCATCAGCATGGTCATAGGGGTGAAGATCGGGATATAGCTGCAGATCCGCACCCACGTGGCGTTGGGAGACATCAGGATCGCGGAGGAGGCAAACATGGGGATCATCGGGATAAGCACGACCGCCCCCTGCGTCTGGCTGCCCCCCTCGGCATCTTTCATCGTCGCCCCCATGGCTGCAAAGAGGGCCGCGAACATGAGGTAGCCGCCGACAAAGAAGAGAATCAGGGGGATAAGGTCCCCCGGGGTCATCCCCAGCTCGCCCAGGTCGATGAAGCGGCCGGCCGCGGCCAGCCCCACCGTCATCCAGATCCCGATCTGCAGCAGGCCGAGAAGGCCGAAACCGAGGATTTTACCGAGCAGCAGGTCGAGCGCGGTCACCGATGAGAGCAATATCTCGACGATGCGGTTGCGCTTCTCCTTGAGCACCCCGTACATGAGCACCTGCCCCGAGATCATCACGGCGATGATCAGGACCATGCTGACGAAATAGGGGGCGATCATCGCGGCCATGGAGGCCTCTGCGCCGCTCACGCTGCGCCTCTGCAGGATCACCGGCGCGGTGGCCAGGCTGATCTCCTCCGCGGTCAGCCCGATCTTCTCCATCCGGTAACGGGTCAGCGCAGCCCTGACCGCCTCTTCCATGGCCATGGTGTTCATCTCTTTGACATCGCGGACATAGTAGTCGATGACCCCGCTCTGCACGTTTTCCGCGGTAAAGATAAGGTAGCCGTTCAGCTCTCTCTCTTCAATCTGTTCGGCCAGCTGTTCCCGCTGTGCAGGCTTGCTCAGGCTTACCGTGACCGGCGTGGCTGAAAGATAGGATTCCAGGTAGGGAAAGATCTCCCCGGTTTCATCGATTACCGCCACCTGCTGCTCCTCCTTGGAGAGACTGGTGCCGGCATAATAGCTGATCCCGGCTGCCAGGAGCATGATCAGGGGGATCATCAGGGTTGTCACCAGGAAAAGCGGGCTTTTCAGGTTTTTCAGGAATTCCCAGCGAAAGACCTTGAACACATTATGCCACTTCAATATCTTCACCCCTTTCACGGACGGTCTCGATGAAGATCTCATGCAGCGGCGGCTTCTCCACGGTGATCGCGCTGACCGTCAGCTTCGATCCCAGCTCCTGCAGCAGGGCGTTGATCCCGGTGCTGCCGCTGTAGCGCATCACCGCCAGCCCCGGCTGCTCCCTCAGAATACGCAGTCCCGGAATCATCTTCAGGAAGCCGCTCTCTTCAGCGGGGTCGTAGCGCAGTTCAACAATATTCTCTTTGTAGCTCTCTTTGATCTCCTGCAGCTTTCCGGAAAGGACCTCGCGGCCGTGATTGATTAAAAAGATCGAATCGCAGAGCTCCTCAACCAGGTTCATCTGGTGGGCTGAAAGCAGCACGGTAATCCCGCCGGCCTGCAGCTCGCGGATGATCTCTTTGAAGAAATCCTGGTTCACCGGGTCAAGGCCGGAGAAGGGCTCGTCAAAGAGGACCAGCGGCGGCCGGTGCAGGACCGAGGCCACAAACTGGACCTTTTGCTGCATCCCCTTGGAGAGCTTCTCCAGCTTCTGATCGGCGTATGCATCCAGATCAAGCCGCTCCAGCCACTGCAGCGCCTCCCGCCGCGCCTCATCCGCGGGCTTTCCCTTCAAACCGGCCAGGTAAACCAGGTTCTCGATAACCTTGACGTCTTCGTAAAGGCCGCGCTCTTCAGGCAGGTAGCCGATCTTGCCTTTATCGAGCGGCTGATAATGCCCGTTGAAATTGAAACTGATCTCGCCCTCATCTGGAGTGAGGATGCCCATGATCATACGGATCGCGGTGGTCTTGCCGGCCCCGTTCGGGCCGAGCAGCCCCGTGATCTCTCCCCGGGCCACGCCGAAGCTGATCCGGTCAACGGCTTTCTTGGAGCCGAAACTTTTGGCCAGCTCTTTAACATCAAGAATCAGATCCATGCTTCTGAGAAACCCCCTTTCACACACAATATTCTTTCAAATATACCGGTTTCCTTCAATCCTTTACATTTTACAGTTTGACTTTTTCAGGGGACCGCTCCAATCCGGTGAGCGGGTATAGGGTATAGAGAATCGCCGCTCCGGAGAGGGCCAGGGCGAAAGAGATCGGCCAGACCCACAATATGGCGAAGCGCATCAAAAAGAGGCCGCAAAGCCACGGACCCAGGGAGTGGCCCGCTCCGGCAATGGAGTTATAAAGGGCATGAAAGCGCCCCCGGTGGGAGGCCGGAGCATTTTCGGCCAGAAAGACGTTCAGATTGATCGCATGCAGGATTTCGCCGATCGTCCAGATAATGGTAGAAATAAAAAAGAGGGGCAGGTTGCTGCAGAAAAAAATCACGCCGAAACCGCAGGCGAANNGGGGTCAGGAGAATAACCGTGATCCCGTTGGCGCTCATCAGGTAGCCGTAATACCTGGCCCCCTGCAGCTGAAACATTTCATTCAGCAGGATGGGCAGTGAAAAAGAGCCCTGGCTGTATACTATGCTGTAGAGAATTCCGGCGGCAGTACAGCCCAGAAGAAGCGGGTTTTTAAGGAATAACCCGGCCGTTCCGTTCCCGGCAGCCTGTTTTTCGGGAAGCGCCGTACCGGTTTCCGCGGAGGAAGGAAGCGTCTCCTTGACCAGAAAGATGATCAGGGTCATCGTAATCAATATGGCGAGTGCGCTGCTCCAGAAAAGCAGGTGAAAGTAATGCTGATAAAGAAAGCCTGCCGCCAGCAGTCCCAGGGAGAAACCAAGGTTGACCCCGATGTAGTGCAGGGAGAAGGCCGTTTCCCGGTCTTTGGCGGTAGTCAGGTCCATGATCATGGCGGTGGTGGCCGGGGCCGCCGCAGAGGTAAAGAAAATGGCGGCGAGAATTAGAAGGATACCCTTCTCGCTGCCGTAAAGGTAAGCGGCGGCGACATAGGCGGCGACGGAAAGTCCGCTGAACAGGAGGAACGTAATTTTCCGGCCGGTGCTGTCGGCTATTTTCCCGCCGATCAAAGAGCCGGGGACATAGAGAAAAACAGCAACCATGACAATGAAGCCGGCCTGATTGGTGGAGAAGTCGAGCTTGTCGGTGAGGATCATGGTCAGAAAGATGCGGACGAAGCTGCCGGAAGCGTTGATCAGGGCGGCCAGGGTCAAAATATAAACAGGAGCGGGCAGGCTGCGATATTTTTTTAATATACCGGTCATCCGGAGATTTGAGGCCTCCTTCACAAAAAAA